>Ga0316204_10000329_pt1 | contig 190505 bp, 183 predicted proteins | sample 6monrhotite_MG_2_FD_205661 | JGI IMG/M metagenome (GOLD analysis project Ga0316204, IMG submission 205661) | Microbial mat bacterial communities from mineral coupon in-situ incubated in ocean water Damariscotta River, Maine, United States -... | ecosystem: Environmental > Aquatic > Marine >... | reverse complement strand
AATTCGACAATATCAATCTCGTAATCATATCCAATCTTCTGAATAATTGCTTTCATTGCCTCTCGTTGCGGCTCTACAAACACTTTATGCCGATACTTTGGAATCCAAACAAAATGATACATCAGCCTATAAACATGGTGAGTATTTCTCTGAAGCTCCATAAACTGCATACCGTAAACTGGGAAAAAACCCAGTTTACACTATCCAGCTCGGGGGCAAGCCATCCGAGATTTACGCTATGCGGTTAAATAGTCTGAACATTCTTCATTGCTACTTCTGTCAATAATCGTTGTCGGCTCAAAGCTTACTCTTTCAATATCCACACTTTTAAAATAATCCGCTAGATCTTTCTCGGCTATGACATAGTTGTGCCCCACCATTAAAGGCTCGACCTTTCCCTGTTTTATGAGTTGATATTTGCCATCGCTCAACCTGAATAGATCGACATTGTTGCAAATATTTAGATAGTAAGGATTCATTTAAACTTAAAGCTTTCTATTGTTATGAGAGCAGTGTGCCAATGTTGTTTTGTTTATCAACAAAGTACGAAATAACCCATTTCTTGCCACAAAAAAGCCCATAAACTTCACAATAAAATTTAGGGGCTTTCTAGTGCTAACCTATTGAACCAATGAGATTTAAGCTAAAAACCTAAAACGGTATATCATCATCAAACGAATTATCAAAATCCCCAGACGGAGGAGCGGGTTGATTGCTTCCTTGATTGGCTGGTTGATTTTGCGGCTGGGCTTGTTGCTGATAACCTTGTTGTGGCTGACCTTGAGGTCGAGACTGCCCGCCACCCTCGCCTCTTCCGCCAAGCATTTGCATAACGCCATTAAAGCTATCGACCACGACCTCAGTGGTGTAGCGATCTTGTCCTGATTTGTCTTGCCATTTACGGGTTTGCAACTTGCCTTCCACATACACTTGCGATCCTTTATGCAAATATTCGCCAGCTATTTCGGCTAACTTGCCAAAAAACACCACACGATGCCACTCTGTTTTTTCTTGGGTTTGTCCGGTGTTTTTATCTTTCCAGCTTTCACTCGTCGCGATGCTAATAGTAGTAATTGCTGCGCCACCTGGTGTATATCGAACTTCAGGATCTTGCCCTAAATTTCCGACTAAAATAACTTTGTTTATGCCTCTTGGGGCCATGATTAACTCCTAACCTGCTACTTGTATGTTTCTTGTTATATGTCGATTGATAAGCTTCATTTCGCGGTAATTTCAAATAATTCAATTACTTGCCATTCATTCCACGAATGAATCTATTTTATGTCATTATTTCTTCTTTATCAGACCTTCTACTATATTTGTGAAGGCTGGTTGGATCAAGCTGATCTTTATTTAGTTTTAGGTAAACCGCACCTGCTTCAGGCAGTGCAATGGCTTCTGAGACGCCCTCTATCGCTTGAATTTCCTCAACTAATGACGAAAAGCCCTCATCCGACACTTCGGGAATAGTCAATGTATAAGCCGTTAAGGCTGGAGGATTTTTTAATCCTAAGGATAAAACAGCCCAAAGCATCGCCATAAACGCGCCCACCAGGTATATTCCATCCATCCCTTTATACTGCATAATTATCCCTGCAACGGGACCGCCCAAAAATGCACCAGCAAACTGACTGGTTGAATAAACACCGAGTGCAGTCCCTTTACCTGACAAAGGTGCGATTCTGGAAATCATCGACGGTAACAATGCCTCCATTAAATTAAATCCGGTGAAATAAACAATCATCGCCACAACGACTAAGACGATTGGGAACTGAAACATTCCAAAACTAAATTGCACTAATGCGATCAACATCACTCCGAGCAACATGGCTCTAGCGTGTTGACGTTTCTTTTCAGCGAATATCATCATCGGCAACATCAAGGCAACAGATACCAACATAGTTACCAGATAGAGCCAACTATGCTCGGCGAGATCAATACCGAGACTAGTTAAGCGATTAGGAAAGGCTACAAAAAAAGACGTCAGTAAAAAATGCAAAGTAAAAATACCAAAATTTAATCGCATTAATTGAGGATCTTTAAAAATCATCGAAAATTGATTCTTGCTCGCTACTGCATCTTTTTGCACATATTTATTGTCCGGATTTGGAGTGAGAAAATAAATCACCAGCATTGCGATAATCGCCAGCATGCTAATCGCTAAGAATATTCCCTGTAAGCCTAGCAAATTAGTCAAAACGGGTCCTAATACCATCGCCAGCGCAAATGCAGCCCCGATACTCATACCAATACTTGCCATAATTTTGGTTCTTTGATCATCACGAGAAAGATCTGCCGCTAGCGCCATAATAGCGCTCGCAATCGCTCCGCAACCTTGCAACAGCCGTCCGGCTATTACGCCATAGATGTGATCACTCATTGCAGCAACTAAACTACCGATCACAAAAATAACCAGACCAAATAAAATCACAGGTTTACGACCAAAGCGATCCGAAAGCCAACCAAATGGGATCTGGAATATCGCTTGAGTCAGCCCGTAAGCACCAATCGCTACCCCAACCAATACTGGCGTATAGCCATCCAACTGCTGTCCTACGATGCTGAAAACTGGCAATAGCATGAACAAACCAAGCATACGCAAAGCAAACACACTACTGAGCGTTAGTGCTGCTTTTTTTTCTATCGAATTCATGCCTGATTGATTCTTCATTTGCTATTTTTGTTACTCATTTATCAAACTTTTATAGTGTCCCAATAGTCGTTACGCGTTATGATCCCCAGCTCACTTTCTCGCGGCATTATACAAGAACACACATGGATCACATAGAAGTTCGGGGCGCTAAAACCCACAATTTGAAAAATATTGATGTTTCTATTCCAAGAGACAAGCTAACAGTCATAACTGGGCTATCAGGATCTGGTAAATCGTCACTGGCTTTCGACACTTTATATGCAGAAGGACAAAGACGTTACGTTGAGTCATTGTCAGCCTACGCCCGCCAGTTTTTATCGCTAATGGAAAAACCAGATGTTGAGCATATCGAAGGATTATCACCAGCAATCTCAATTGAGCAAAAATCAACGTCGCACAATCCTCGCTCAACAGTTGGAACTATTACTGAAATTTATGACTATTTGAGATTATTATTTGCCCGGGTTGGCGAACCTCACTGTCCAGAACACAATATTGCTCTGCGTGCCCAAACTATTAGTCAAATGGTCGATCACACTTTGGCGCTTCCCATAGATAGCAAAATGTTATTGCTTGCGCCTGTGGTAAGAAACCGTAAAGGTGAACATGTCAATTTATTTGAAGAGCTGCAAGCCAAAGGATTTATACGTGCACGGATCAATGGTGAAACTTATGAGCTGAGTGAAGCGCCAAAATTAGAATTACACAAGAAACATACGATTGAAGTAGTTGTCGATCGGTTTAAAGTGCGTAAGGACTTAAAACAGCGATTAGCAGAGTCTTTTGAAACCGCACTTGAGCTTTCTGATGGACTGGCGATGGTTGCCCCCATGGATACAAAAAGCAATCAAAACTCTGACGAAGATGAACACCTATTTTCAGCAAAGTTTGCCTGCCCAGAATGTGGACATAGTTTATCCGAATTGGAACCGAGACTTTTTTCATTTAATAATCCTGCAGGTGCTTGCTCTAGTTGTGACGGGTTAGGCGTTGATCAGTTTTTTGATCCGCAGAGAATAGTCGTTAATCCCGATGCTTCGTTAGCCGGTGGCGCAATTAGAGGCTGGGATAGACGCAGCGTTTATTATTTTCATATGCTCAAGTCTCTCGCCGAGCATTATAAATTTGATATCGAAAAACCTTTCAATAAATTAACTAAAAAGATTCAGAAAAATATTTTATACGGCAGTGGCAAAACTAAAATAGAATTTACTTACAGTAATGATCGCGGCGATGTGATGAAGAGAGTTCATCGTTTTGAAGGTGTGATCCCGAATATGCAGAGACGTTATCACGAAACAGAATCTGTCGCAGTCCGTGAAGAATTGCAAAAATATATGACAAAACAATCTTGTCCATCATGCGATGGTTCGAGATTAAAAGAGGAATCACGATTCGTACTGATCAAAAATAAAAACCTTCCCTCATTAACCGCGCTTCCAATCGATGAAGCCTTCAGGTTTTTTGGCAAATTAAAGCTGCCTGGCAAACGTGGCAAAATTGCTGCAAAAATTCTCAAAGAGATTTGTGACCGTTTAGAGTTTTTAGTCAATGTTGGACTCGAATATTTATCCTTAGAGCGAAGCGCTGATACATTATCGGGTGGTGAAGCGCAAAGAATAAGATTAGCCAGCCAAATTGGCGCAGGGCTAGTTGGCGTGATGTACGTTTTAGATGAACCGTCAATTGGTCTTCATCAAAGAGATAACGAACGTCTGTTAAAGACCCTTCGTCATCTAAGAGATTTAGGTAATACCGTAATCGTGGTGGAACATGACGAAGAAGCCATCCGAACCGCCGACTATGTGTTAGATATCGGTCCAGGTGCTGGTGTGCACGGCGGCGAAATAGTTGCCAGTGGCAAGCTAAAAGATATTCTTAAAAACAAGCAATCGTTAACTGGGAAATATCTTGCAGGGAAAGAATCGATCGCACTTCCTGATAAAAGAATTCCCGCCAAAGATAACCAGTTTTTTGAGCTAACTGGTGCAACAGGAAACAACCTTCAATCAGTCGATCTTAAATTACCAGTTGGCGTTTTAACTTGCGTCACCGGTGTTTCAGGCTCGGGGAAATCCAGTTTAATTAACAATACTTTATATCCCATTGCAGCGACTGACTTAAATCGCGCGTCAAGTTTAACGCCATCGGCTTATAATCAATATTCGGGTATGGAGAACTTCGACAAAGTTGTAGACATCAACCAAGCGCCCATCGGTAGAACTCCCCGTTCAAACCCAGCGACTTATACTGGAATTTTTACCCCTATCAGAGAATTATTAGCCGGTACTCAAGAATCAAGAACACGCGGCTACAAACCGGGACGTTTCAGCTTTAATGTTAAAGGCGGACGATGTGAAGCTTGCCAGGGCGATGGAATGATTAAAGTAGAAATGCATTTTTTACCCGATATGTATGTCTCCTGCGATGTGTGTAAAGGCAAACGTTACAATCGAGAAACTTTAGAAATTTTATATAAGGGAAAAAATATTAATGAAATTTTAGGGCTAACCGTCGAAGATGCACGAGAATTTTTTGACGCGATCCCATCAATTTCAAGAAAGTTACAAACACTAGTTGACGTTGGGCTTTCCTATATCTGTTTGGGACAAGCCGCTACCACACTTTCTGGTGGTGAAGCGCAGCGCATAAAGTTATCTAAGGAATTAAGCAAACGAGATACTGGTAAAACCTTGTACATCCTAGATGAACCAACAACAGGTTTACATTTTCATGATGTTAAACAATTGCTCGCAGTCTTACATCGCCTTAGAGATCATGGCAATACAGTTGTGGTCATAGAACATAATCTGGATGTCATTAAAACTGCAGACTGGATTATTGATTTAGGGCCTGAAGGCGGTAGTAAAGGTGGTTATATTATCGCCGAAGGAACGCCTGAACAAGTCGCTACAAATAAAAAATCTTATACTGGGTATTTTTTAAAGGAACTATTACAAACTAAACCAACTAAAAAAACAAAAAAGAAAACCAAATAATTATTTATGGATAGCACAACACAAGATATAGCAAGTTCTGAACAACTTCCCATACTTTACTCTTTTAGGCGATGTCCTTATGCTATTCGAGCGAGGCTTGCGATTAAAGTTAGCCAAATCAAGGTCGAGTTAAGGGAAGTTTTATTAAAAGATAAACCTGACGAAATGTTAGCGATTTCTCCCAAGGGCACAGTACCAGTATTATTATTACCTAATGGACAAGCCATTGAAGAAAGTAGAGAAATAATGCAGTGGGCACTCTCACAAAACGATCCAAAAAACTGGTTGAGTAACTTACAAGAATCTTATGACCTGATTGATCACAATGATCATCAATTTAAACCACTCCTGGATCTCTATAAATATGCTGACCGTCATCCTGAAAACTCTAGAGATGTTTATCGTGAACAAACAGAATCATTTATCAACCTATTAGATCAAAGGCTCAGAATTAATCAATACTTGCTCTCCGATAAAATATCCTTCGCCGATATGGCTATTTTCCCTTTTGTTCGTCAGTTCGCTTTCGTAGATAAAAACTGGTTTGATCAAACGCCTTATTTAAAACTACGAACATGGCTTGAAGAAATGTTAACAAGTGAGATTTTTAATTCGGTAATGGATAAATATTCTAGATGGAAGCCTGAATCCTCATTAACCATTTTTTAGATCTAGATTAACCAGACTAATAGTGTAAAAAACAAGTTTTATTACGACCGACAAGCCAACTTCCCCAAAATATCTCACACTCTCTATTGATTCAAAGCGCCCGATTTAGACCAAGTTTTTATGCTTGTTGTTTCAGCTGGCTCAATCCCTAAAGACTCAAGAAAACCAGTGTGGACTTCGGGTAAATTCCGTTCAAACTCGATATGCCATTGACGCATAGCTTGTTCGTCCATACCAGAAGATTTAAGAATTTCTACCCATTGCTGTTTCTTCATCGTTTTAGACGATCTTACAAGCGAGTCTTTGTTTAACAATTGAAGAATAAATTGTTGTTGCTTTCTTAGTTGAACTATTTCCGAGTTTAAATCCCCGAGTCGTTTCTCTAATAATTTAGAAGCGTAATTATTTGACGAAGCCAATATCTCGGCAATGGACTCAAGTGATAATCCTGCTTGTTTATACATGGCAATTTGTTCCATGCGGTCAAAATCACCTTGAGTATATAATCGATAATTTGCTTCGCTTCTTGCAGATGGTTTTAACAAACCAATTTTGTCGTAATACAGCAAAGTACTACGTGACAACTTGAATTCTTTCACTAGTTGGCCGATGTTATACATTATAAACTCTATGTGATTTCTTTGATATCAGGCAAAACTACTGAAAGTCGCGCCTCTTCACTTAATAACTGCTCTTTGGAATAATATTGTAACAGTACCGAAAATGCATCCTCAACTAAATCTCTGTTAGAATTTAAAAAATTTGACCAAGTTTTATCTAGCATCCCTTTTCTTCGCTTAGCGATTATTCGAATCAACGCATCTGTAATCGTGATATTAAATTTCTGCTTAGCGCCAAGGCTTTCAGCATAAGCTTTTATTGTACCGCAGGCTTTGTGAACCGCGATATCGACCTCATAATCATCTAAATACAGCCATGCCAAGCGTAAATGTCCGACGTGATCGAAATAAATCTTATCTAAAGTTAAATTTTCAATTTGAGTCAAAAATGTTCGGTCACCAATAGCTGGAATATTCATAATAAATTTCTCTTATGCTTAGTCATAATTATTAGTCTCGAAGAATTCTAAATCCAATGAACACCCCCGCGGTAATCAATGCGACTCCAACCAAGGCGTCTTTCAAAATGACAAAACCTATGCCAAAATTAAATAAGAAAAAGGCGATGACACCGAACAATGACAACTTAATACCATTTGATAAGAAATCATGCGGTTCAATACCTGATGACGCATAAATGCTTTTCCAACCAAAATATCCTGGGCGAACCAGCTTTACAAAATCAATGAGTACTTCTCGCCTAACTGGTTTTGTTAAATAAGTAACTGTCACCCAGGTAATCGTGGAGACTAAAACCGTGACAAACAACTTACTCGAATATAACCAGTGAGGATGGTAAAAGTGAATATAGCTCGCAGTAACACCGGAGGCAACCATTCCTGAGAATTCAGTCCAAGCGTTCACCCTCCACCAAAACCATCTGATCACCCATGTAAGTCCCGCACCACTAGCAAAAGTCAACAGAAATTTCCAAGCCCCAGCGACTGAATCTAAGTTTTTGGAAATAATAACCGCGATAACTAAAAGCAATCCCATTGAAATTCTAGAAACTAAAACATAGTGTCGATTAGTCTGTTCTTTCACAAAAAACCGTTTGTAAATATCATTGACAATATAAGAAGCGCCCAAGTTTAAATGTGTATCAATCGTCGACATAAATGCGCCAACTAAGCCGATCACCACCAAGCCGAGTAAACCATGCGGTAAAACTTTTACCATCATCTGCGGGTAAATCATTTCAGGATCACTAATTCCTTGAAAAACTAACACTCCACAGAGGGCTGTTATTATCCAAGGCCAAATTTGAAAAATATAAGTCAATACTGTAAACAGCGCACTGCCTTTAAAAGCTTCTTTTTCATTTCTTGCAGAAAGCAGTCTTTGTATGTGCTTTCCCCCACCATCAGAATATTTATGCGCCCACCACTGCATTAAAATATAAACCAAAAATACAGATAAAGGCATAAGTGAATTATCTTCAAAGCTTGGAAAGAAATTAAGCAAACTGGGATTTTCGCCAGAGCTACCGTCTAATCCAGAAACTAAGCTAGAAATACCACCGACATGCTGTATAGAAAAATAAGCGAGTACAATTGATCCAATCAATGCAATAAAATACTGAAAAAAATCTGTTACGACCACGCCATAAAAACCAGAAGCAACCGAGTAGATGAACACCAAAAATACCGTTGGCCATAAAATATAGTTAATATCAATCGTGGTGATCCCCGCCATCACTTTTGAGAGAGACAAAAAAACCCAACCCATAATAAACACATTAAAAATCACACCAAAATAAAGCCCTTTAAAAAGCCTTAGGTATTTAGCACTATCTCCAGAATATCTTTTTTCAATAATTTGCGCATCAGTGATCACTTCAGAGCGTCGCCACAGCTTAGAAAAGAAAAAAGTTACCATCACAGCTGAAATAGCGCTCGACCACATAAACCAAACACCACCTATCCCTTCAGTAGCAACAAATTTAGTCACCGCAATCGGTGTATCGATAGAAAAATTGGTCGCCGCCATCGACACGCCAAGCAACCACCACGGCATGGAACGTCCGCCAATAAAAAAATCTTCCATTGAGCTAGAAGCTCGTTTGGTGAAATAGATACCGAGAACAAATATAAAAATCAAATAAATTATAATAATCGAATAATCAAGGTTATCAAGATGACTCATACAACTGCACTTTTATTAGTATAGATAGCGAGAATAAACCCTCAATTTCCCATTGTCTAGCCATCTCGATTACTCACTTCGATTCTGATGCCTGCGTCCACGTTTATCGGGATGTAAAATGATTTAGGATGCCTGGGGCAACGGAATTTTAAAAACACCTATTTAAATTACATCCAACTTAATGTTAAACTTACCTGATAAGTCGGAGGTGCATTACTTTAAAGCGCGCTTGACTTGAAAAAAATAACAAATAAAAATTCAGGGAATAACAGTAAAAATGAAGGAAATGGATCGCAAAGGTAGCCTAACTATCGTCGGTACTGGCATAAAACTCAGTGACCACCTTACCAAAGAATCTCTAACTGAGATAAAAACTGCCGATAAAGTTTTTGCCGTAGTTGCAGACTCTGCAACCTTTCATTGGTTAAAATCACTTAATTCTAATGTCGAATCGCTACAAGCCTTTTACGGTGAGGAAAAAGATCGTTTAGAAACCTATCAGCAGATGGTCGATACGATTGCTGAGAGTGTCATAGACGGATACAAAACCTGCGCTATTTTTTATGGGCATCCCGGTATTTTTGTCCTTCCTTCACACAAAGTAATCAAGAAATTACAAAACTCAGGTTATTCGGCAAAAATGCTCCCTGCGATTTCTGCGGACGCCTGTTTATTCGCAGATCTCGGTGTTGATCCGGCAAGAGATGGCTGCCAAAGCTATGAAGCAACTGACTTTCTTTTATTTAATAGAACCATCGATCCATCAGTGGCTTGTGTTATGTGGCAGGTGGGTGTCATTGCAGAATTTAACGCGCGGAGTGTTTCCAGCACCGACCAAAGATTTGGGGTGTTTGTTGATGAGCTAGAAAAGTATTATCCGAAAGATCATCTCGTCACTTTATACGAAGCCGCTCAATTTGGAATTTTTGAATATAAAATTATTGAAGTAACGGTTGAAGGATTAAGAAAAACAAAAATTTCTACTATTTCCACTTTATATATTCCCGCAGCAAAGAAGAAAACGCTAAATTTAGAAATGGCTAATCGCCTTCAAATAGACATTGCGCGCTTCGCGTAAAACACCAAAGGAGAAATGTATGTCTAAAAATGAAAATAAACTGAGAGATTTCTTAGTTGATATCAATACCAAGAAAAAACACAAAGAAAAATACCTGGATGATCCGGAAAAAATAATGGATGAATACTGTCTGACTGACGAAGAGAAAAGCTGGATTAAAAAAGGCGACACTGAATCAATTAATAAGAGTATTGGAGATAGCTATTTCTCAACCCAGTTCATAAACGTAGTACAAAAATAAAATGCTTTTACGAACTACGACACTATTAATAATTCTTACTATTAGTGTCGTAGGGGCTTCCGAAACATCCAACGATTTTAACAATATTGAAGAAGACGCGAACATTTCGATGCTACTCGAGCAATTCGCATCGCTCGAAAATGAAAATTCTGAAGAAGTTGCATCTCTGGGAAAATATATCATAAGTTTATTAACGGTCGATTCGGAAATGACGAGCGTAGTGAAGGTTGATATTTACAACAAACTTTCAAGAGTCTATATTCTAAGTGGTAATTATGCTGAATCTTTCAGTATGGCAAAAGAAGGAAAATTACTCGCTCAGAAATATAACTACAATTTGGGGCTAGGCGTTGCTTTTAAGAATATTGCTAATGTTCATTCATTACTAAATAACTACGAGTTAGCGTTAAGCAATTATTTGGAAGCGCTCCGATTCACAAGAAAAGCTGGTGATTCACTGGAGATAGCTAGGACGCTAAATAGCATCGCTCAAGTCTATTCAAATATTGATAAGAACAACGACTCTATTTCTGTTTATCAAGAGTCCATAAAAATTCTTGACAACTTAGGTAATAAAAAATTTAAAGCCTATGCTTTAGGTGGAATAGCAGGAGCCTATAGAAACTTCGATAATTATACCAAAGCGCTAGGCTTTGCTATGCAATCGAAAAAAATACTTGAAGAAATTGATGATAGAGCGGGGTTGGTTATCTGCTATAATTTAATAGGTGACTTACAGTTACAATTAAACGAGTATCCATCAGCTAAAGAAAGCTTTAGGCTTAGTTTAGAAATCGCGAGAGAAAATAATCTACTCTCATCAATAACGTTACCCTATTTAAGTTTAGCTAAGGTGGCATTACAAGAAACAGACTATCAACTAGCTAAGGAATTCGCAACTAAAGCACTATCTATCTCTTCTAATCGCAAAGAACTAGCCTATCAAGCCAGATCTCTTAATATCCTATCCCAGATAACTGAAGAGCAAGAGGATTTTTCAAATTCGTTAAACTACTTCAAGCAGCAAAAAAAAATAGAACAAGAGATCTTTAACGAAAAAAGTGATCGAAGTATCTCTCTACTAAGGGCTAATTTTGAATTTGACCAACTAGATAGAAAAAACAAATTACTCGAACAACAAAATGAACTAATTCGGATCAAGATTGAAAAAGAAAAAACTCAAAAACTGATTATACTTATCTTTTTTCTTCTCGTAACCCTCTCGATAGCTTTCGCCTACTACCGTTTTGTTCACAACAAAAAACTCCAGCAAGAAAAACTGATTAATGAACAACTCCAAAGTGTCAACAAATTAAAAGATCAAATCTTGATGAATACCTCTCACGAATTTAGAACGCCACTTACAGGAATTATTGGTTTGGCAGAATGTTTGCAAGAAGAGTTAATGGGACCTCAGTCAGAAGAATCAAAAAAAAATCTTGCACTAATTGTAAACTCTGGTCGACGCCTCAACAGTCTAGTAGATGACATCCTAAATTTTGCTCAGCTTAAAAGTGGAAACTTTGAGATGTATATTTCAACAGTCGATGTTTATCGTTTAGTCACCGATGTGGTTACTACTTGTTCGCCATTACTTTTAGATAAGCCGATAACCATTTGCAATAATTTGCAAGAAAATAGTTTCTTCGCCTTAGCTGATGAAAAACGCTTGGTTCAAGTGTTATATAATTTAATTGGGAATGCTATTAAGTATAGCAATCAAGGTGAGATAAATATCACAGCTGAAGCAAATGATGACGAAATAGAAATCAAAGTGAGCGATGAAGGTATTGGAATTCCAGAAGACAAACTAGAATTTATATTTGAATATTTCGAGCAACTCGATGCTTCCTCTAGTCGAACCCAGCAAGGCTCAGGGCTTGGGCTAGCAATCACCAAAAAACTTATTGAACTTCAAAAAGGAGCGATTACAGTTAATTCAATTCTCGAGCAAGGTTCTGTATTTTCCTTCACTATTCCGAAAGCCCATGAAACGATGACGAGTGAACGATATGAGAAAACAGAGAGCTAAATTATTGCTCTAAATCTCAACCAATTCTAAGCGCTTTGTTCATAACAAGTATTACCTATTCAAAAGAACCACACAAACTTCCACCATAACGATACTCAACCGACGTTGTTATCTGCTCTATTGTTTGATCAGAAAGATTTACAACCTCTTTACTATAAACACAAATCATTGAAAACCAGCAAAAATACTTAAAGCTTCTATACTTACAGTAACAAACCAGATTGAGTCACCCATACAATATGTCAGAAAAACGCCAACTAGCAATTAAGCAGGCGGGACTTAAGTCTCGCAAAGCAATGGTTTGGTTACGTGACCACAAAATGCCCGCCGATCCTATTTGTTATACAATTGCCTATGAGTACTTGCATAGCGAAAGTCCGAAGTTAAACCAACGAATTGACTCGCTTAATATCGAGGATGATGACTATTTGTCAAAAATAAAAAAAATTTATCAAGACTGCATTATTTCAGAAGAGTTCAAAGAGTTGAGCATGAGCGGTGACGTAGGAAATCAGTACGTTAGCGAAGTTTTGTCCCTGTTACTCGACTCAGCAGACATGATCAAGGATAACACCGCAATACTTGAATCTGTCGAATTAGAAATTTCAAATAACCAAAACAAAGCCCCCGAACATGAGATAGTTTTGACTAAACAAGACTATTCCAGCATCGCGGAAAACGCTAGTAGGGACGCGCTGACATCTGCACTAGATTTCGATGGGCTAAAACAGTCTGTCGTTGCCGCAATACAAGACCCAGAAAACTTTCCGATATCGATACTGAGGATCAACCTAGATCTATTTCGCCAATTCAACGATACCAACGGAAAGTTTATGGGGGATGCCGTCCTCAAAAACTTAGTTAAAACATTGCAAAACAATCTAAAAGGAAACGATTTAACATCTCGCTATGATTCAGACGAATTCATTGTCGCACTTCCAAAAACGGATGTAAGAGACGCAGTTAAGGTCGCTGATAATCTAAGACTAAAACTAGCTTCTCTCACCCTCAAAAAGAAAAATAGCAGTATCGCATTGAAATTTACCGTATCAATCGGAGTCGCTGAAATGACAAAGTCCGAGGCATTTGAATCTGTCTTGGAAAAATGTAAAAAAGCTCTTCTTCGGTCAAAAGATCTTGGAAGAAATTGCGTTAATCAGGAAAACTAAAACTATCTTATCGCAGTTCAGTAAATAATACTGATTTCTTATACATATACGCCTCCTCACTTTATCTAACAGATCCGAGCTCCAATGAGGTAAAATATACCAAAATACAAATGTTATGTAATATAAGGTATATTTAATGACTAGCTGGACAGATCTTCTTGCAGCAGAAAAAAAGCAAGACTACTTTAAACAAACAATGCAATACGTTGCTAATCGAAGATCACAAGGGGTCACTATTTACCCGCCAAAAGCGCAAGTATTTAGCGCATTTTCAGCAACACCTTTTGATAAAATTAAAGTAGTGATCATTGGACAAGATCCCTATCATGGTCCCAATCAAGCCCACGGACTTTGCTTCTCGGTGATGCCAGGAATAAAAACTCCACCATCGTTAGTCAATATTTATAAAGAACTCAAGCAAGATATTCCAGGTTTTGAAATTCCCTCTCACGGTTATTTGCAATCTTGGGCGGAGCAAGGTGTTTTATTGTTGAATACGGTTTTAACTGTAGAGCAAGGTAATGCTCATTCTCACAAACACTTAGGTTGGGAGCAATTTACCGACAAAGTCATCCAAAAAATTAATGAATTTGGTAACGGTATTATATTTTTGTTGTGGGGTTCACACGCTCAAAAAAAAGGTGCGCAAATAGACACCAATCGACATTTTGTACTCAAAGCTCCTCATCCCTCTCCTCTATCGGCTCATCGAGGTTTTTTAGGTTGCAAACATTTTTCCAAAACAAACGAATTGTTAGTTAAGCAAGGTAAACAAAGAATTGATTGGGACAGGCTATAACTGTAATCACAAATGCATTGATAACTATTATTCTTTCACGCAAACATACTGATAATCTAAATACTCTTCAATCCCAAAATGACCACCTTCGCGCCCCATTCCAGATTGTTTGATCCCGCCAAATGGTGCTGCGGGATTTGATAATCTTGATTCGTTAATCCCTAACATTCCAACTTGCAATTTAGTTGCAATATTTGAAATGTGTTGTTGATCTTTTGTGTATAGATAGCCGCATAGTCCCAGCTCCGTTTGATTAGCTAATTGAATTGCTTCAGATTCAGTTTCGAAAGTCGTGATTGATACGATAGGTCCGAATATTTCTGAATTGAAAATCTCCATTTCTGGTGTGATATTTTGCAGTATTGTTGGCTGGAAAAAGTAACCAGAATTTTCGTCGGTCTCAGTTTGCACATTTTGTTCACCACCCAACAATAAGTCCGCGCCCTGAGTGAGTGCAGTATCAATCAATTGATTCATCTTATTGATCGCCGATAAGTTAATTAGCGGACCAAGATCCGTTGACTGATCAAATCCCCCGCCTACGATTAACTCCCTAGATTTTGCAACAAGCTGAGAAGTAAATTCCTCAGCAATACTTTCCTGGATCAAAAATCGATTTGCAGTAACGCAAGTTTGCCCCGCATTTCTATATTTACTTGCAATCGCACCATCAACAGCTTCATCAAGTTTCGCATCATCAAAAACAATAAAAGGCGCATTGCCTCCCAACTCCATTGAGGTTCTTTTAACACCTGCTGCACACTGTTGTAATAGTTTTTTGCCCACTTTTGTTGAACCAGTAAAACTGAATTTAGCGACTAATGGGTGTTGGGTTAAAATTTCGCCTATCGCTTGGGCATTACTTCCAACAACGACATTAAAAACACCCGCAGGAATACCAGCTTGCAGTGATAATTCTGCCAATGCAAGTGCTGACAAGGGAGTCAATTCAGACGGTTTTAAAACCACCGTACAACCTGCCGCCATAGCCGCCGCCGCTTTTCTCATCACCATCGCACAAGGAAAATTCCACGGAGTGATAGCAGAAACGACGCCAATCGCACGCCTGAAAACCTGCGCATTTTGATCGCTTGAAGCGTCGACCTTGCATGGTGTTTTTAGATCAGCGGCACACTCTGAATAAAGTTTCACATAGTTAGCCGCGTGTAAGATCTCTCCTTTTGCCTCGGCTAATGGTTTTCCCTGTTCAAGCGTTAACAAGCGCGCTAAATCTTCAACGTATTCCCGCATCAAGTTTTGCCAATGATTTAGTTTTTCCGCTCTTGCACTTTCAGACAACTCTTGCCAAACAGAAAGCGTCTTAGATGCAGCTGTAATCGCCCTCTCGATCTGGATACTGTCAACTTCATAAACCGATACAAGTCGCTCTTTTGTTGCTGGATTAATCACTTCAAAAGTCTGATCGGAGCTTAACCATTGACCATCGATAAAAGAGCAGTTTTTGATTAGTGACTGATTTGAAATATACTGCATGATTAGTCTATTAATTATGAAGGTTATTATTCTTCGGATAATACCTTATTGCTGGTCGATCAGCATGATTTTTTTGACCGTGGAAATAAGCAGGGTTATTGAACATACTCGATCTTGGTAATAAACCACACAAAATCATCGTTAGCGACCTTGACCGTTATCTCATCATCGACTTGACTTCCTAGTAAAGCGCGCGCCATCGGCGAATCAACTGAAATGTAGTCGTTGCGCCCAAATATCTCATCGTATCCCGCTATACGAAAACGCTTCGTTTCATCGTCTTCGTTGATGATTTCAACCCAGGCTCCAAAGTAGACTTTTCCTTCTTGAGTCGGTGAATAATCGACAATTTTGAGTTGTTCTAACTGCTTCCGAAGATATCGGACACGGCGATCAATTTCTCGAAGCTTTTTCTTATTGTATTGGTAATCAGCGTTCTCGCTACGGTCACCCAGACTCGCCGCCCAAGTTACCTTGCGAGTGGTTTCGGGTCTTTCCACCCTCCAAAGGTTATCTAACTCGTCTTTGAGCTTGTTAAATCCTTTTCTGGTGATTAGTTTACTGCGCATGAAAAAATTTTGTTAATTAAATGACAATTTGATAGCACGATCATATCACCAAATCAGAATTTATAGATAGAATATCCGAGCTCTCTTATTACCCTTCATCCATTTGCTTTTAGTTTGCTCTGCTTGATTATGACTTTCTCGCTCTATTGGGATGGTATTTTTGTTTGGTTTGTTTCTTTCTGCAAAGAGTTTAAGGTTTTTCGGAGTGTTATTTTGATTTTGTGGTTGCTCTTTTAATACTTTTTTAAGCTTTTTGTTTAGCTCATTTTCTACGCAGAAGTACACCATGGCAATTAAAGATCCCATTCATTCTTTTCAGCCGCTTTTAACTGCCGCCCATTCCAGAGATCACTCGTTATTATCTTCGTATCTTTAATATCAGTCAATTTAGAAACCGTTCCACTCCAGTTATTAACTCTATCGCCATCAACTGTCGCAAGAACCCTTTCGACGCGGCCCGGTCCAAGTCCTGAATTAATGCATTTATGGGGTCACCAATTAGTGCGGTTAATTTATCCATAGCCTGTTATCAAAACCTTTTTTAGTCGAAAGATCTGATCCTGAAACAGGCTATTAGTCCAAGCTTAATGATAATTTTTATCCTGAATGTATGTTTATCAATAAATTTAAACTTTATTGCCTTTCATGTGCGCCAATGTCGATACTCCCACCAACAATTCGGTTCTGTTTCAGGTAATCTTTAGGCCAATAGTCGGCTGGATCGCCGGGGTAGTTAATGTCATTGGTATAGCGATCCAGAAACTGTTGGTAAACATCAGGTGCGCCGCTTCCATATGTTTGAGTTCCGGTATCAATTGCCGCTGAACCGATGCTGATGTTGTAATTCCCCTTGACCTGATCGAGATAGTTTGGATTGCCAACAATGTTGCTTGATGCCCATGTTTGAGAATTAAGATCTGTAATTAGATTATAAACATTACCATTTAATGAAACATCACCACTAAAGCTAGCAAACAGATTATTCTCTATATAAATAGCCATACCATTGGAATTTTCCAAAGAAATTGCTTTAGAGGTAGTGTCTAGGTTAGCTGAGAAATTGGTGAAAATATTGTTATAAATATGTAGCTTATCTACCGATGTATGACGGTTAGTTTGTGCCCAAATACCATGACATTGACTATCAAATACGTTATTCACAAAGAAATGTTCGCCTTGTTGGGTATACAGTGTTGCCCCAGAGCAAGTCCGCCAATTGTCATTGCGATCACTTTGTCTGTTGTTATAGAACAAATTACCAACTATAAACAGTGGTCCGGTCATGGCGCTATTGGCTGTATGCATCCAACCAGAAGAAGAGTTGCGTCCGATATTGTTAATCCACCAGTTGTAGTCGCCTAACTCATATTGATGACCATAGCATTGACCATTACCGCCTGCGCCATTAAACGTATCGGTACACTCATTGGATGAAAATAGGACATCACTTGATTTTTTTGTCCAGCCTAATGCCTGGCGTGCGTATTCCTGATAATTACCGGCCACGTAAACATGATGATTGTTACCCGAGGCGGTCACTTGATCACCTACTTGAACTAAGTTGCCAGATAAACTTTTATAAACACCATCAACGGGATCCGGAGCATCTCCCGCAACCGCCTGGTTATCAATTATCCAGATACGGTAGGCGGCATTACCATCTAAATTACCATCTAAATTACCATCTAAATTACCATTAATCTTATAACCATGATGGTCATTGTCAATAGTGGTCCAATCATACCCTCCACCATTGTTTTTAAATACATTATTATAAGCAACGATGTCATGGAGAACGCCTCCTGTCTGACTCGTTGAACTCATTCCAATAATGGCACCACCTCCACCGATATAGTTGAGGTTTTCAAAACGTAAATTACGCAAAGTGATATGGTGAGTCGGTCCCCCCCTATCGCTTACCGTCAAAGATAAAGCGCCGTTACTTGTATTTCCGCCTATCCATTGCAGGTTTTCTAAGATGGCGTAACTACTGTTATGCATATTTAGTTGAACCCCTGTAAATATGGGCTTATCAGTAGGGTCACCGTAGAACCAGACAGGTTGATCTGAAGTTCCATGAAATTGTGGTCGCCAACCACTGTAAAAATTAGTGTTCCCAATAACAGAATTGCCAATATAGGTGCCACCTTTTAACCAAATGATCGTGCCAGCAGTGAATTCATCACCGATCCACCCATCAGTGGGAATACTTGCTCTCGGCATATCAGGGTAACCAAAACGCCCAAAATCCCCTGTTAGCTCAGCAGCCTGAATCTCATCCGTAGCATTAGGGTGTTCCGGCTCTACAAAATAATAATTTTGTGCCGGAGCAGCAGGCCATTCTGCTGGAGTCGAGGGCTCAATGGTAAACGGATTATAAGCCCAGTCCGTATAAGGGATTCCCACATATGACCACGGAGTTCCCTGAGCGATGGCATTTAACACACTAAAGTTAATGCTGTAGTCAGTAGTATTGGCATTGTCACTGGTGTCATTACAGCGTATATAATAGGTATACGAACGCCCATCCGACAAACCAGTTACCGAGCTGCTATGGTTTGTTTGGCTCGTCGCATCAAAAGTAACAGGCATATCGGCATAGGGCGTACCCGAGCTAGTATCGTAGCGACAGTCCGCGTTTTCGTCGGTCGTGACTTGCAACGTAACAGTTTGTGTTCCTAAAGGTTGCGCTTCTAATGGTATCCCATTACTTAACACCGGTGCGGTTGTATCAATAGCTTGTGAGTCATCAACATTAAAGTTAATGCTGTAATCGATAGTATTGGCATTGTCACTGGTGTCATTACAACGCACATAATAGGTATAAGAACTACCATCTGACAAGCCTGTTACCGTGCTAGTGTGGATTGTGTTGCCTGTCATATCAAAACTATAAAGCATATAAGCATAAGCCACACCCGAACTGGTATCATAGCGGCAGTTCGCGTTCTCGTTAGTCATAACTTGTAAAGTCGTAGTTTCTGTCCCTGAAGACAGTGCTCCGGATGGAGCTCCGCTACTTAACACGGGTGTATTGGTATCCAGAACTGGCGATGATTCATTGCCATCGTCACTACCACCACCGCAACCTATAAGGAACAGAAGAATGACAAAACTTACTATGCTGTAACGCGATATCGTATTCATTGAATAAACTCCATTATTAAACTAATAAAATTTCACCTGCCAATTGAAAAACATATTGATAAATTACCAATTAAATTTTCGGATTAGCTATTACTGTACAACTTTTCGTGAAAGCCAATACCGATGAGCGCACTAGCAGAATTCCGATATTCCAGGATTTCGTTATGGTTTGGATTTCGGGACTAATTGATATCAACATATAGAGGTCTAGAAGCTACCGATAAACATCAAGAACACTACTTTCCGATTCTGCTACAAACTCTTGTTAAGGTTAGCAATCTGGCAAAAAATAGTTTGACTCAAAGTGTCAGATCTTTGACATAAAATCTCAATCAGCATTACCTGGCTTTTTATATTGGAACGTCGGCAAGAGTTCACTGCTTCACATAATCGATTGTTTTTTATTGCTTATTGGGACTATCATTTGAACGGGTAGGAGAGATTTTATACTGTTCACTGAATGCTCGACTGAAAGCAGACAGACTTTGAAAACCGACGGCATACGCAACCTCACTCACTGTTCCAGAGTGGCTCTTCAGCATTTGTAATGATAGCTTTAAGCGCCTGATTCTGAGCAGCTGTATTGGGGTGCAGTCAAAACGTTTTTTTACTTGACGAAAAAGTGTACTACGGCTTGTGCTCATCGATGAACACATTTGCTCAACATCAAATTCTGGGTCACTAAGTTTTTCATTAAACAATGCATTCAGACGAAGAGTGAACTTATCGCCCTCATCGGGATTTTGTTCAGAAATATCTATTTGCTTATTAAATTTTCGGAATAAATCGTCAGCGATGTGTTGTTTTTGATTTATCTGTGCAGCTATTCGTGCGGCTAACTCGGCGCTATCAAAAGGTTTGCTTAGATAGTCGTCAGCTCCTTGCTGTAACCCTTCAACAACTTCCCTCTTAGTGGACTTTGCTGTCAACAGTACTAAAGGGATATGGGCGGTTTCTGTTGTCGACTTAAGTTTCTTAGCAAGCTGCAACCCATCCATTACAGGCATCATTATATCGCAGACAATAACATCGGGTTGGTTATCAATGGCCTGCTGAAAAGCGTTCAGCCCATTGTCCGCCTCACTTATATTATAAACAGATTGAAATAGTGTTCGTATAAATCGACGCAGATCCGGATTATCGTCAACGATCAGGATATTTTTTCGACTTTCTTTAGCTGTCTCTGGCGCGTCATTTTTTGTCCTCTCCGCTAGTAAATCTTCATCGGTCTTTTTCGAGAATGCATGGTGTTCATCTATTTCTTTGCTGTCAGCAAAAACTCTCGAATCGTAGTGTTGACCATCTGTAAGGAGAGTTATTGTAAATTGGCTTCCTTTTCCTGACTGGCTATCTACTGTAATTTCACCTTGATGAAGGCTCAATAACTCTTTTACCAAAGCCAAGCCAATCCCTGTACCTGGCTGTAGGGTATGAGATGATGTCAGTCCCTGATAATAGCGATCAAAAATAAGCAATTGGTCTTCGGTGCTTATACCAGAACCTTGATCTTTTACCCAAATTGAAGCTTTTTTTTCAAATAGTTTGATACCAACTTCAATAATACTATTGGAAGGACTAAATTTTATCGCATTAGAAATCAGGTTAAGGATGATTTTTTCAAAATGATCTGAGTCGAAATAAATAAATATATCAGTTTCAAAGTTAACTAATTTAAATAAAGCTTTCTGCTTTTGTAAATGAAATCGCTGTACACAATACTTCAAACGTGCGGTCAAATTTATTCTGGCTATTTTCAATGGCATTCGTTCTGCTTCTAGTCGATTAATATCAAGTATCTGACCCACCAACTCCATCATATGCAGACTGTTGGTGAGTGCAATGTTGAGATACTCTCGATCTTGCGAATTTTCAATATGCTTGCTGGCATTAAGCTCCTTAAGCGGACCAATCGCAAGCGCTAACGGCGTTCTAAATTCGTGGGAGACATTAGCAAAAAAACGATTTTTAGCTTCATCCATTTCGCACAATTTTCTATTTTGTTGCCTGATAATAGCAGTGCGTTCAGTAACCTGATTTTCCAGAGTTAGAGCCTGCAGGGTGATTCGACGGTTTCTAAGCCGAGCATAAAAAACTGCAAAACTAATAAAGCTGAGCAATAAAGCCATTAATACTAACGCTTTCACCCAAATTACCTGATACCAATGAGGTAGGCGTCGTAGCTTGATTTGAGCGGTAGGAGAAAAATTGGTGGTGTTAGTTCTATATTGAAGTTCAAAAAGAAAATCTGCAGGCTCTAAATTAGTGAACTCTGCGAAAGATTTTTTGTTCCAATCAGACCAGGAGTCTTGATGATTTATTAACCTATATCGATACTCTAAGGTGTGCCTGTTTCGGTAATTAACCGCACTAAAATGTAAATTTACTGCATTTTCCTCAGCAGTTAACTCTATTTCCGGTGTATTGATAGTAAAGTTAGTATTAGTAAACAGGTTTCGACCACTACCCAGTTCTATCGCTCTAGTTAAAGTTGGTGGCTGAAGTTGCAATTTGCTTTCTGGTTGTTTAGTTCGATAACGAAATATGTGTTCGCGACTATTAATCCATAAATCACCATTAGTCCCGAGATATAAACTTTCCAAAAATTCTAGCTTGAGCCGATCTAATTGAGAAAAGTCTATATCATATCGTCCCTGACTGTTAAGGTTTAAACTGCCAATTCGGTTTACCCCAGAGTCTTTATCGCGGGTAGCAAACCAAGCTTTACCATTACCCGACTGCTGAAGTGCCTGAATATGAGTAATGTTATTTTTTTTCCAATTGGCAACTGTAGAAGAAGTGAATACTTCACTATTTAAAGAAGTTGTTTGTATATCTTCTTCAAGACTATTGCTAAATAAGATCGCAGAATCCAATCCAAAAACTTTGGCCTTTGTGGCTCTCTTAGGGAGAGGAGAGTTTGCGGCTTCAGTTTTTACATCTGGCCATTTTTCCAACTCGCTGATTTTGAAAAACTCCCCCTTAATGGTGCCGAGCCATAAATCACCTATATCCTCCTGATATATTGATGACAGGTTTTGTTCAAAGTTAGAGGCAAAACCATGGGATTGCCATTGTCCATCTTGTTTAACTAGTTTAATCAAACCGTTAATACAGATAGCATAAACTATTTCAGGGTTTTGGTTAGAACGAATCAAACTCTTGATAAAGCGACCATTATTATTGCTGGAGTCATGAATATTCGAGAAAAGCATTTCCCCTTTCGCATTTACTTCAAGACTGTCTACTCCAACCTCATGACCAATAAGTAACACATCCTCATCAACTAAAAATGATAATACCAGTTTAATGTCATGAGAAACTTTAACAAACTCGACCTTTTCACTTTTATTTTTTATCTGTTGTAATTTAAATAATCCTTCAAGACCACCTACAAATATTTGTTTCTTAAATTCGATAGTGCTGGCACTCAACGCTAAATTTTTCTTGTTTGAAAATAGACTTAAAGAAGAATTCAGCTCAGTTCTGGATATGCCATCTGTAGCAAATGCGACCCAGATATTTTTTTCGTTACCAACCAGTAATGCATTAACCAGGTTGCTACTTAAACCATTATTCACATTATAAAATCGTAATAGCTCTCCTTTTAAGTTGATCACAACCAGACCAAAGGAGCGTGTAGCAATTATTATTTCATTTTCGCCCGAAAGAACAACATCTTGAATTAATTTGTCAGCTAACCAGTCATCGATATCTGTGTGCAGTCTTTTTAATTCAGTTCTGTCGGAGATGTATAGTTTCTGACGGTCGCTAAGTAACAATTTTTTTTCTTTAAGGAATAACATTTTGTAAAAAGTAGGCTCATCTGGATGGTTAAAATCAGTTAACTCATGCAAGCTCTTATCTTCCAATGAGTAGCCAAACATTTTTCCTTTGAAAGATGAGATTAGCACTTTTCTTCCATCAAATAAAAGACTTCGTGGTGAGAATTTTTCTTCTATCCAAGTAAGCCCGTCATCTGGATGAAAATGAAATAGGTGGTTTAGAGTTATATACAAGACATGACGACCAACAGAAAGTACACGAAGAACATAACTGAATTCAGGAGTATTTTTCTCTCCTATTAAGGAGTAAAAAGACCATGCTCCCTTTTTATCAGCTTCATAATATCCTAGATCTCCAGCTGCACCAGTGTATATGCGCCCATCCTCATTTAGATCAAAATCGAGATAAAGTTGCTGATCTCCCTTCGATAAAAACTGCCAATCCTTGCCATCAAAAATGAGTAAACCTGCACCATTAGCAACATAAATATAACCCTTTTGATCTTGTTTGATACGATAATTTTGTGGGTTCGCACTAATAGGCATCGTATCAAAATGTTCCCCCAAAGGGTGACCTTCCAATTGCCAATCATTAGATCCAACCGAAGCTCCATGAACTGGCATACTCATAACCATCAAGATGAATATCCTAAAAGTTATTCTAGTTATTTGGTTAGGCGACTGAACTCTCATAAATTTTTATGTTAAAAAAGACAAGTTGACAATAAAAAACGATACACTTCCTATCAGCTTTAAAACGACAATAGTTGATTTCCAGTTTCAACTCTTGACTGCTCGTGCTCGGACATATCGACGCTCCCACCAATCAAGTCTTAGGCAAAGTAACCCCTGTTTGTCCCTGATATTTACCACTGCGATCAGCATAAGAAGTATCACAAATTTCATCTGATTCAAAAAACAACATTTGCGCAACGCCTTCATTCGCATAAATTTTGGCAGTTATGGCGTGGTGTTAGAAAACTCCAGGGTAACGTGCCCTTCCCACTCAGACTCTAGCGGGGTGACATTGACGATAATACCGCATCTTGCATACGTTGATTTACCCAAACAAACAGTTAAAATACTTCTTGGTATGCGAAAGTACTCAACGGTTCGTGCTAACGCGAAGGAGTTGGGCGGGATGATACAAACATCAGAAGTGACATTAACAAAGCTATTATCATCAAAGTTTTTAGGATCAACAATTGCCGAGTGAACATTGGTGAAGATCTTAAACTCATTTGAGCACCGCACATCGTAGCCATAGCTGGATGTTCCATACGAAATGATCCGATTTCCGTCTTGCTCTCGTACCTGACCTGATTCAAAAGGCTCAATCATGCCTTTTTCAGCCATTCGTTTCATCCACTTATCAGATTTGATACTCATACTTACCTTCTGGTATTTATTAATATTTAAAATCTTAGAGGCAATTTTACCACAGAGAGCTCAGAGTAAAAGTGATGATAATAATCATTTACTCCTACCCGCAAATTCATATATTTAGAACTGTGAAACGGAAATTCGCTTCAGTTATAAATAATATTATATTTTCTCTATGCTCTCTGTACCTACAACGTTTCACTAGGCAGGCTTTAGTGAAAGTCTTTTGATTTTGATTTAGTTTCTGCTTTCACGGCTGCCAGCTAGAAACGCCAATCTTCTGTGCTCCTTTAGAGATGTTCTTACCCAATACCGACAAATTGGCGGTTAAGTTTCTGGCAATCTGATGATAGCGTTGACTAATCAAACGTTCTGGATCGACTGCTAATGCTGGTGTGCCAGCGTCTAGTTGCTCAAGGATAGACATCACCAATAATTTACTGCAATAACTTTAACTGTTTTTTGATCGGATTTCACAAGCATATAAATAGGCAGGTAATGCACAGCTTAAACCAATGGTTAAGTTAATGACAATAAACCAGTAAGGTTTTGGTTTATTCAAGTGGTTGTATCGCTGAAATATAAAGACCCAAAAAACCAGTGAGGTTACCAGTAGATCAGAAGTAAAGTTTGCCGATGCATTGTTGGCAAAAAGTAATGACAAGAATAACGGCAGATCGAATCCCTCTGCCTGAATAAATTGAAATACGAAAAAATAAGGAATAATTGCACCAATAATTGCCAGAGTAAGATAAAGGTTTTTCATAATGTTTGCTCGTTGAAGTGTGTTTGTCGGTTGCTTAGATTTGATTAAACTCAAATTTATCTGTCTATAGGAGCAATATTGCCAACCGAAGGTAATCATGGCAATTACCTCTGAGGTAATATTTAGCGGAACAGAATGTGGCATACTATAGCTTGAATAATACAAAGGCATAAAAAATGAAAGAGTGCGGCGAGTTAGTAAAGTTTTGGCGCAACAACAGGGGCTTGAGCCAACTTGATTTGAGTCTATTGGCAAATGTTTCTAGCAAGCACATTAGCTTTTTGGAGACAGGACGAGCAAAACCTAGTCGAGAAATGCTTATTTTGTTGTCGAATGCAATGGACATCCCATTAAGTGAGCGCAATGTTTTACTATCACTTTCCGGATATGCTGAAGCGTATAGCCGAATGAACATTGAGCAACCCGAAATGGAGTCAGTGCGTTATGCCTTGATGACCATGTTAGACAACCATGAACCTTATCCTGCGGTGGTTTTGGATTGGGATTGGAATATTGTGATGAGCAATCAATCGCATCAGCAAATAACGGAACTGGTTGTCAAAGCTCAACCTGATTTTCCTGACTCAATTAATATACTGGAGTTATTATTCGATCCTAATGGTTTTCGACCTTTTGTCGAAAACTGGTCGGAAGTCGCATATATTTTAATCCAGCGGATTCAGCGTGAGAGAATGTCCCATCGAGATCGCCACTCAACTCTGCTTGACAGACTTATGGAATATCCCGATGTACCGAGTAGCTGGAAAGCCCATAACTTTGATAAAAAACCTCAACCAATGATCCACCTAGTTTTATCTCTGGGGGATATATGCTTGAAGCTTTTTTCAACTCTCGCTTCTTTTGGTACTGCGATTGATGTCACAATGCAGGAGCTGATTATAGAGCAATATTTTGCGGTGGATGAAGACACAAGAAAGTTTTTTGAAAAATAGTTTTATATCTCACATTAATGGGATCGACTAATTATCGAGGTCAGAATTATCATGGTCAAGTCTTTAATTGCCGCTCAAAGGCTTTCAACCGCTGACTCACTCGACTGTAATGACAGCCCAAATATTCTCCGATTTGTCTCTGACTATAACCAACCGAGTAATAAGCTTCTGCTATGGCTTTTTCTTCCTCATATTTTCGAAAATAAGTCGAAAGCGCACATATTTTTCTTCGTTGTTTCCTGGGGATTTCTGATAGGTCTTTCTGTTGGTTCTTGGGGAGTTTACTCAGTACTTTGGTGACAAACTGCTCACTTCCCAAAACAAGCTGCCCCTATAAATTGACTAAAGGCGAGCTGTCACCGATCTCTTCTTCAACAAACGTGCGATATTTATCGATTGCTCGCTTTTTTGTTTCGAAAATTGGTTCAACATCCAATTAACTTCTGACCATTCACCCGCTTCATAATAGCCGATCATGGCTCGATAACAGCTCCATTGTCAATCAAAAAATAGCAACGTTCTCAGTTTTAGATATCCTAATATAAGGTGTTTTGGCTTTTTCAATGGCTTCTTTTACTTGTTCATTAATTACAATTTCAACAATATTTTCTGCTAAACGAAACATTAAAAAACCAAATGTTTTATCTTTATCTATGCTCAGTGAATCAAAACCCATTGAGATAAGACTATCCTCCTGATCTTCATCATAAACAGATTTGCTTAAATCAGCCGCTTCAACAACTCCAATTACGTTTATTATAAAATATTCATTGGAAGCTAGTTTTCCATCTGCATAATACAGCTCCGCTTTATGTGCATCGATATTATTTACACCTGCTGCTCTTACTGTCTCTAACAACTCTTTACTCATGATTGGCGCAGGTTGAGACATAAAACTTGGTAGTGGTGCGTTTTCTCTACCTTCTTTTATATTAAGTCTTATGGGCACAATTGGTGCTCTTTTCGATGTGCTTACATTTTCATCTGAACTTAACTTTTTGCCTTCTTGAAATTCTACCCTTCTTAAAGCAGAATCATCAAAAGTAAAACCTATCATATTACCATCAGAATCTCCTGCGGCATCTATAATATAGAACATGTTAATTTCCTCGATTGATTTATATCATTCACTTAAATATCAATGGCTTATAAAATTAGGTCGTATCAGAAAAACAATCCCACTCACTGGGTTTCACAAATTCGATACCACGCAACTCTGCTTCTTCCACCTTGTTTTTAATCTTTTCAGAAACAAGAGCAATAAGACTCCTTTCCGCAAGTCTAAATAGATCAATATTATCTATTTTTGTCTCATCTATTTCGAGGTGATTGAAATTTGCGATAAGTAATTCGCTACCAAAAGCCGACCTGAAATCAGATGCTTCTCGGTCAACTCCAGACGCTAACCCTAATATATTGGCAGCATTGTAATTTGTAACTTCGCCGGAGGTTAAATTTTTTATTTCAGCATTATGATAATCAATATTATCGACACCACATTCTCTTAATAAATCTTTAAAACGATTTGAAAATAATGGTATACCTGCGGAAGGGCTTACCTAATCTGGCAGTGGCAAATGTGTTTCATTATCAGCAGTAAACTCAAATTGTAATACTGGTATTTCTTCAATAAACTTTCTTCCACCTACCCAAAGCATATCATCTATTTTAGTTTTAAGTTCAATTGCAGGATATGAATGTGTAACTGGTAATATAATGTAGTGCATATTTATACCTTAAGTATCCAATTCTGGTAGTATCTCATATGGTTCTTGAAGATTTAGCACCACACCATCTGGGGCATGGAACTCTTCATCTTTACCAGGAATTTCAATATAACTTTCAGCACCCAATTTAAAGTCTTCTTCTGGATTTAGAGATGCCACTTTTAAAAATTAAGTCTGGTTCAATGTTATGCAATTCATTTTCTACCGCTTTAGATAACTGTAGTGGTCAACTAATTCCGGACAACTTTTTATAAAAAGCCTCATGTTATTGCTTCGGAGTCAAACCGAAGTTAGCACTATGACGTCGCTGTTGATTAAAGTAGACCATGTAATAGTAGCTGATCGACTTTAGTGCTTCGTCGAAATTTTGATAACCGAATTTTGGCATCCACTCAGTTTTAAAAACTTCCATTTATGGGGTCACATTTATGGGGTCAAGTCTTTAATTGCCACTCAAAGTAAAAAAGAGACCATGTATATTTCAAAAATTCAGGGGGCATGCGCATTTTACCATATACAACTCATCCACTCTTTTATACTCTGGATTCACTTTTAAATGAATCTTAAAAGGACTTCGCCCAATCAACAGGACAAGACTCAACATACCTTGGTGCTTTTTCGGTATGCTTAATCCAACACTCTTTATAAATCGAACAGTAGCAAACACTAAACTTAACTCTGTTAAAATTTTTGTGGAAGCTTCTACCAATTACCTTATCTGACAAAGTAAGCAGACTTACCTCTTCACCCGCTTTTAACTGCCGCCCATTCCAGAGATCACTCGTTATTATTCTCGTATCTTTAATTTCGGTCAATTTAGAAACCGTTTCACTCCAATTATTAACTCTATCGCCATCAACCGTCGCAAGAACTCTTTCGACGCGTCCCGGTCCAAGTCCTGAATTAATAAGTCTAAACTGATACTCGCTAATATTATGATTAGCCAATTCAAAATAAGGCTCGACTGATAGCCGTTGATATTCTCTGTTAGTGCGTAGCTCAACCACAGCAATAATGACAGCAACCACCGCCGTTATCAGCGCGGAAATTGAGACAACATATTCTAGAATGCTATTTTTTGAATGCTCAGACATATCCTCACCTATACCAATTAAGTCTTAGGCAAAGTAACCCCTGTTTGCCCCTGATATTTACCACTACGATCAGCGTAGGAGGTATCACAGATTTCATCTGATTCAAAAAATAGCATTTGCGCAACGCCTTCATTCGCGTAAATTTTGGCAGGTAATGGTGTGGTGTTAGAAAACTCCAGGGTGACGTGTCCTTCCCACTCAGGCTCTAGCGGGGTGACATTGACGATAATACCGCATCTCGCATAGGTCGATTTACCTAAGCAAACCGTTAAAATACTTCTTGGTATGCGAAAGTACTCAACGGTTCGTGCTAAAGCGAAGGAGTTGGGCGGGATAATGCACACATCGGAAGTGACATTAACAAAGCTATTGTCATCAAAGTTTTTCGGATCAACGATTGCTGAATGGACATTGGTGAAGATTTTAAACTCATTTGAGCATCGCACATCGTATCCATAGCTGGATGTTCCATACGAAATGATCCGATTGCCATCTTGCTCTCGTACCTGACCTGACTCAAAAGGCTCAATCATGCCTTTTTCTGCCATTCGTTTCATCCACTTATCAGATTTGATGCTCATACTTTAGACCTTCTAATACTTGTTGATATTTAAAACCTTAAGAGAAATCTTACCACAGAGGCACAGAGGAAATGGAGAAAAGATTATAATTTTTAATATGGAACTTCTGTGTTATTAGCATCAATCGCATTCCCAGTTTTATCAATGCATTTGATTGTCACATCGTTCATTCTTGCAAAGACAACACTGGATTTACAGAGCGAAAGCCAGGAACATCCCGATTAGATTTTTTACTCTGAGAGCTCTGTACGTCTGTGGTGAAAATATCTGGTGTAGTTATTCTTTAGGCTTCCAAGTAGAGATATCAATCCCCTGCGCCCCTTTTGAAAAATCCTTACCTAACACTGATAAATTAGCGGTTAAATTTCTGGCAATCTGGCGATAGGTTTGACTAATTGCCCCTTCGGGATCGACTGCTAACGCTGGAGTCCCAGCGTCTAGTTGTTCACGAATGGACATGACTAACGGTAACTGCCCCAGCAGAGGAATATCATAATCATCTGACATTTTCTTGCCGCCGCCTTCGCCAAAGATCGCTTCCGTATGACCACACTCGCTACAAATATGGGTGGACATATTTTCAATGACGCCCATCACCGGAATTTTGACTTTCTCAAACATAGTGATGGCTTTTTTAGCATCGGCTAAAGCTAGATCTTGCGGTGTTGTGACAATTACAGCTGCTGTAACAGGTATTTTTTGCGCCATGGTGAGCTGAATATCGCCAGTACCTGGTGGCAAATCAATAATTAAATAATCTAACTCACTCCACTGAGTATCCCTCACGATCTGCTGTAAAGCAGAAGATGCCATTGGCCCTCGCCACACCATTGCTTGCTTTTCATCGACTAAAAATCCGATGGACATAGCTTCTATATCATGCGCTTTTAGCGGCAAAATGGTCTTCTTATCTTCTGATTGCGGCTGAGCTTCTGGAATACCGAGCATAATGGGTATGCTAGGTCCATAGATATCCGCATCTAATAACCCGACTTTTGCACCTTCTTTTTGCAGGGCTAAAGCTAGATTCACGCTGGTAGTAGACTTTCCAACACCGCCTTTACCACTTGCCACTGCGATAATGTTTTTAACCTTATTAATTGGAGCAACGCCTGCCTTGGTCTCATAGGCCACGAGGTTTTGCTTGATTTGAATATCGAACTGACTATCGGACCACTTGGCTTGCAGAACCGAGCTTACCTCTGAGCGCAACTTATCTCCAATCCCATCGCAAGGAAAAGGTAGCTGGATAATGATTTTAACTTTGTTATCTTTAAAATCACTCTGCTTTACAAAGTCCGCTAAATTCAGGTTCGCAGGAAAGCTTACGAAGCTGGTTGAACGAATAAGGTCTAAAAGGGTTTGTTGCTCTAACATAGGATCTGATTTTAAGGAGATTGAAAGATATACCGATTATACCTTAATCACTTTATGTAATACCCACCCAATTTGTAGTTAATTATTGATGAAAGATCGCCCAATTATCGGTATAGTTGCGGCTAGATTTAAGTCACCATAAACGACTAAAGGGTTGTAATGTCACAAGATTTATCTACATCGAGTAAAAAGCCGAACGGAAACCGTCGTATTCTGATCACAAGTGCGTTGCCCTACGCCAATGGACCAATTCATATTGGGCATATGCTTGAATACGTGCAAACGGACATCTGGTCTCGATTTCAAAAATTAGTTGGCAACGAATGCTATTTTGTTTGCGCAGAAGATACTCACGGCACGCCCATTATGCTGAGTGCACAAAAGCAAAATATTACGCCCGAGGAAATGATCGCAAAGACTTACATCGAGCATAAAAAAGACTTTGATGGTTTCGCCATTGAGTTTGACAACTTCCATTCAACTCATAGTGAAGAAAATAAATTTTATACCGAACAAATTTATGCGGCACTTGTTGAAAAAGGTCATATCGCTCGCCGAACCATTAATCAATTATTTGATCCCGAAAAAGAAATGTTTTTGCCTGACCGTTTTGTTAAAGGCGATTGCCCGAAATGCGGCGCAGCGGATCAATACGGCGACAATTGTGATGTGTGCAGTGCAACTTATAGTCCCGTGGAACTCAAAAATCCGAGATCAGCTGTTTCCGGCGCGACACCCGTACTAAAAGAGTCAGAACATTTTTTTGTCAAATTGCAAGACTTTGAAGAGTTACTAAAAAAATGGTTAGAGACTGGCGTTAGCCAGCAAATGTCTAACAAACTTTATGAATGGTTATCAGTTGGCTTACAAGAGTGGGATATCTCGCGGGATGCGCCTTATTTCGGTTACGAAATTCCTGGCGAACCGAATAAGTTTTTTTACGTTTGGTTAGATGCACCCATTGGTTATATGGCCAGTTTCAAAAACTTGTGTGATAAAACTGACGGCTTAGAATTTGATGATTTTTGGAAGAAAGACAGTACCGCCGAAGTGTATCATTTTATTGGAAAAGATATTATTAATTTCCACTGTCTCTTTTGGCCTGCCTGCTTAAGTGCCGCTGACTTTAGAACACCGACTGGTGTTTTTGCGCACGGATTTTTAACCGTTAATGGTGTTAAAATGTCTAAGTCTAAAGGAACTTTTATAAAAGCGGCGACTTTGTTGGAACATCTTAATCCTGAATGTTTTCGTTATTATCTATTTGCAAAACTTTCTAATAAAATTGAAGATTTTGATCTTAATTTAGCCGACTTTGTGCAACGAGTCAATTCGGATCTGGTCAACAAATATGTCAATATCGCGAGTCGCTGTGCAAAACTTGTGCAAAAATCAGGCGGTAGCTTACACGCAGAAATTGATCAGCCAGACTTACTCAAAGAGTTTCAAGACGCAGCTCCTCAAATCGAAAACTTCTTTGAGAACCGAGAGTACAGCAAAGCTGCTAAGCAAATTATGACCTTAGCCGATAAAGCGAATGTTTACATTGATGAAACAGCGCCTTGGACATTAGCAAAAAATGAAGACACTGCCGACCAGGCTTTAAAAATCTGCTCAATGGGGATTAATTTATTTAGAATTTTAAGTATTTATTTAAAACCAGTATTGCCAGTATTAGTTAGTAATGTTGAGTCCTTTTTGAACGCCTCACCACTGACTTGGATCGATATTCAGTCGCCACTCGCGTCACACAAACTGAATAAATTTTCTCCCTTAATGAAACGAGTTGAAATGAAAAATGTGGAGGCTATGATTGCGGCGTCAGTGGAAGCCGAGTCGAAACAAAAAGGTGATTCGAGCGCAAAAAGCAAGCAAACCAGAGAACATAAAAATGAACAAATCAAACCTGAAATTCAATTTGATGACTTTGATAAAATTGACCTGCGTTTGGCTAAAATCGTTTCCGCTGAACATGTGGAAGGAGCAGATAAATTACTGCAATTAAAACTCGATATTGGAGATGACGAGAAGCAAGTATTTGCGGGTATAAAATCTGCTTATTCTCCAGAAGATTTAGTTGGCAAGCTGACTGTGATGGTCGCGAACCTCGCGCCAAGAAAGATGCGTTTTGGAATGTCAGAAGGAATGGTTTTAGCAGCAGGTCCAGGTAAAAAAGACCTATGGTTACTAAGTCCTGATGAAGGTGCAAAACCGGGAATGCGGGTTAAATAATGACTAGCTTAAAAAGTGACCTGACTAAAAAAATGAATCATAAGAGACTAGGACTAATGAGGAAGTTAAATTAATGGAAACATTCGAGTTTTACGGTGTCGCTTGGGCTCTCTATTTGGTACTGGGTATTATCTTTTTAGCGTTAGTCACTTACAAAGTTAAAAATCTATCGTGGCATATTAAATTTGCCATAGTTAGTTTTCTCGCGGTTGGCGCATTTACACCTGACATGGTTGTGAATGCAAAAACTTATGCGCCGCTTGTGATCACCGCGCTACTAAACGCTGAAGTTGAAGGCTCCGGCGCGATCATTAGCGGGCTAATAAAATTATTGATCATCTGGGGGATCGTTTTTTTCTCTGCCTTGGCATTCAGACACTACTGGCGGACTTATAAGACAGAAAAAAAACAATAATCATCTTAGTGTTACAAGAGTGAGCTATGACAGATATTCTGTTGCTTTTAATTAGTACCGTTTTAGTCAATAATTTTGTACTCGCAAAGTTTTTAGGCTTGTGTCCCTTTATGGGTGTATCGAGCAAAGTAGAAACCGCTACGGGTATGGCTGCGGCGACTACCTTTGTTCTGACTATGGCATCAGTAGCGAGCTATTTGATTAATCATTTTGTGCTTAAACCACTTAGTCTTGAATATTTACAAATCCTTTCTTTTATATTATCCATTGCGGTCGTTGTGCAATTTACTGAAATGGTGATTCAAAAAACTAGTCCTCTATTGTATCGACTACTGGGTATTTTTTTACCATTGATCACAACCAATTGCGCGGTGCTCGGTGTTGCCTTGCTAAATGTCAACAAAGATCATAATTTTATTGAGTCGATCATCTATGGATTTGGGGCAGCGCTTGGATTTTCTCTGGTTCTAATTTTATTCGCCGCCATTCGAGAGAGAATTGCCGTTGCCGATGTACCGCAACCTTTTCAAGGTGCAGCAATCAACCTAATAACGGCTGGTTTAATGTCTCTGGCATTTATGGGTTTTACTGGTTTGGTCAAGCTCTAAATAGGATATTTTTCTTTACCACAAATAGATTATGGAAATTATTACCGCCACATCCATTGTTACTTTATTTGCTGTTATTTGCGGAGCGCTTCTTGGTTATGCTTCGGTAAAATTTAAAACCCAAGGCAACCCTATTGTTGATCAAATTAATGAACTGTTACCACAAACTCAATGCGGTCAGTGTGGGCACCCCGGCTGCAAACCTTATGCTGAAGCTATCTCTCAAGGAGAAGCGATCAACCGATGTCCTCCAGGTGGTGAAGACGGAATAAAAGCACTCGCAGAATTATTAGAGTTAGAAGTTATTCCACTCGATGAAACTTGTGGCGAAGAAACAAGAGCCAAAGTAGCCGTGATCAGAGAAGAAGAATGCATCGGCTGCACTAAGTGTATTCAAGCTTGTCCAGTGGATGCGATTGTCGGCGCGGCGAAATTAATGCACACGGTGATTGCATCGGAATGTACTGGCTGTGATCTTTGTGTACCGCCTTGTCCCGTTGATTGTATAGATATGCCGTTCGTAGAAATCTCAATTGAAAATTGGCGACACACTAATCCGAAGGAACGTTTGAATACACAAAATTCAGATTCGATCATTCCGATAAAACAAGTATCATAGACTCATCGATTTTTAATGATAAAAGAAACAAACATAATCGAGTTCGCTAAACACAAAATTTCTGGAGGGATTCATCCTCAGGAATTTAAGTTACTCTCTAACCGAAAAAAAATTACACACTTATCTTTGTCGAAAGAGTTGCACATTCCTGTTCCTCACCATTTAAAGAACAAACAACTTCTTATATCAAAAGGCGATCCGGTATCAAAAGGTCAGCCACTTTTATCTTTAAAAAATAATTTTTCGGCAACGATTGTTTCGCAAATTCACGCACCTTGTGATGGGTTCATCGAAGCCATTACGGAGCAATCGATAGGACATCCTTCTAAGCTTCCACAGCCCGTCGTTATCATAAAGACCAGTGAACAAAACGAAGAAAACATTGCTAATCACATAAATCCAAGTTCTTTCGATGGTTGGATTAAACTAAATCCAGAGTCTTTAGTTGAAAAAATACACCAAGCGGGAATTGTCGGGTTAGGCGGAGCGGTTTTTCCAACTCACATAAAACTAAATACCAGCATCAACCACGTTAAAACATTAATCGTAAACGCAATGGAGTGTGAACCCTACATCACCTGCGATGACCGTTTATTAAGAGAGCACTCAGAAAAAGTACTGCAAGGTGCACTGATCAGTGCAAAAATTGTCGGAGCAGAAGAGATCTTATTCGGAATTGAAAACAACAAACCTGAAGCAATAGATTGTTTAGCTTTAGCAATTGAAAATTTTCAAAAACATGCTGATAGCAAGTTGTTTAACTTTAAGATAAAAATCATTATCACGAAAACAAAGTACCCTAGTGGCGGCGAAAAACAACTCATTCAACTCCTAACTGGAAAGCAAGTGCCTAGAAATCACTATCCAGTGTCTTTAGGAATTATCGTGCAAAATGTTGCAACTATATACGCGATCAATGACGCTATTACCTACGGCAATTCTTTAACTCATCGATTGGTGACAGTGACTGGCGACTTGGTAGAGCAAGCGGGAAATTACTGGATAGCCTTTGGAACGCCTTTGTCTCATATCGTTTCGATGCTAAAAATCGATCCTGACCAGATTTCCAATATTATTCTAGGTGGGCCACTCATGGGACAAAACGTTTCAGATTTAAATATTCCTACTCAAAAATCGACCAATTGCATAATTTTTAATACCAGTTCTTCTCAACATCAACAAGATAAACATCTCGAATGTATCAGGTGTGGTGAGTGTGAATCCGCCTGTCCTGTTGATTTATTACCACAACAACTTTATTGGTTTTCAAAATCAGAACAATGGGAAGCGATGGAAAATCAGCATATTTTTGACTGCATTGAATGCGGTGCTTGTGGTTATGTTTGCCCGAGCGAAATCCCACTGGTTAGCTATTATCAATTTGCAAAGTCTGAGATAAAACACTTAAAGGCTAAACAACAACAATCAGACATAGCGAAAATGCGTTTTGAAAATAGAGAACGGCGCTTGACAAGAATCAAATTAGAACGTGAAGAAAAAAGACGCAAAACCGCCGAAGCAAGAAAGTTAGCCGCACAAAAAAAAGCTCAGGAAAAAGATACAGAGGCAGATCCTGAAGGAAAGAAATCGGCTATCCAGGCCGCTCTTGAAAGAGTACAACAGAAAAAAGAAAACATTCAAGGAAAAACAAATCTTGAATAATCACAGCTCATTAATTCATAGTGTTCGACCTACGAATCAAGTAATGCGTCTTGTAAGCATTGCATTATTGCCCGGTATTTTCGCGCAAGTTTATTTTCTTGGTTGGGGCGTTTTAATTAATTTGGTTCTTTGTAGCATTTACGCGATTTCTGCCGAAACTTTCGTTTTAAAACTACGAAAAAGACCAATCAAGCAAACTTTATCTGATAACTCCGCATGGCTAACAGGTTTGTTGATAGGCGTTGCAATTCCACCAATTCTTCCTTGGTGGATGAGTTTGGTCGGCGTCTGGTTTGCCATTATTTTTGCGAAACAGCTGTATGGTGGCCTAGGGTTTAATCCCTTTAATCCAGCAATGGTCGGGTATGTCCTATTACTTATTTCTTTTCCTGTGGAAATGACTTCCTGGCTTCCGAATGCTGAGCTAGCATCTACAAACCAAATCACTCAACCAAATTTTTTAGAAAGTCTTCAGCTCATTTTAGTCGGTACTACTAGTCAAGGGTTGAACTTACAAGATTTTCGCCAACTCGCCGATGGTTATACGATGGCGACACCACTTGATGAAAGTAAAACTGCATTTTCGCTTGGACTAATGACGAGTGAGATAATGAATGAACCCCGGTTTCTTCCTAATTTCAGTGCGTGGTTCTGGATCAATATTTGTTTTATGTTCGGAGGGTTATATTTGTTAGCTAGTAAACTTATTCGCTGGCAAATTCCGACCGCCATGTTAATGAGCATGATTATCACGGCAACATTTCTCAATCTATTTGATAACGAATTATTCATTCCTGCCTGGCTTCATCTATTTAGTGGTGCGACCATGATTGGTGCATTTTTTATTGCCACCGATCCAGTTAGTGCGGCGACGACACCTAAGGGTAGATTAATCTACGGGGCGGCAATAGGATTTTTCGTTATAATCATTCGGACTTTTGGAGGTTACCCAGACGCGGTAGCTTTTGCAGTGCTGTTATTGAACATAGCCGCTCCAACCATTGACCACTATACCAAACCCACAATTTATGGATCGCAAACAGAGAATAGAAACGATGTCTGAAAGCGAACTCAACTATAGTAAAGCGATCAGTAAGAATGCCGTGATTTTGGGAATATTTGCGTTAGTTTCAACAGGGCTCATCGCTATAACTCATCTTTTAACCAAAGATAAAATTGCACTTGAAGTTGAACTATCTCTTAAAAGACAACTCTCGCAGATTGTGCCTGAAAAAAACTACACCAATAATGTTTATAAAGACTGCATCATTATCAATGATCTTAATTATTTAGGTAGCTCTGACGATCAGAAACTTTACCGAATGAGAAACAACCAAGATAATTTTGCGGCATTAATGACGAGCGTGGCTCCAGATGGTTATTCGGGTAAAATCGCTCTCGCCGTAGCTATATCTGCTAAAGGTCAAATTCTGGGCGTCAATATTTTAAGCCACCAGGAAACGCCAGGATTAGGCGATAAAATCGAGCGAAATAAAAGCGAATGGATAGAGCAATTTGATGGCTTGTCATTGGATAACACTTTAGAAGAAAGTTGGAAAGTTAAAAAAGACGGCGGGCAATTTGATGCACTTACTGGTGCAACTATAACGCCAAGAGCAGTCGTTTCAGCAATCCATAATAGCTTAAAGTTTTTCTCCGAAAACAAAAATGTCTTTGAACAAACTAATAATTGCGAGCAGTGAACAAATGAGTTCAGGAGAAGCAAAAATGTTTGCGAGGTCGTTATGTCTAGCACCTTAACCCACAACAAAATCATAAGAAACGGTCTTTGGGATAATAATGCCGCATTGGTTCAGCTACTTGGGCTTTGTCCCTTGCTTGCTGTGACCGGTTCATTGATCAATGGTCTTGGGCTAGGAATTGCGACCACCTTCGTATTAGTTGGCTCGAATTTAACTGTGTCACTAATAAGAAATCATATTCCCAAAGAAATACGCATCCCGATTTTCGTAATGTTAATTGCCTCATTTGTAACCAATGTGCAAATGCTAATGAATGCATTCACTTATGAGCTATATTTAATTTTAGGAATTTTTATTCCACTGATTGTTACCAACTGTGCCATTATTGGACGAGCAGAAGCTTTCGCTAGCCGAAATCGTCCACTCCCTTCATTGATTGATGGTCTGGCACAAGGCATCGGATTTACGTTGATTTTAATGCTATTAGGTGCATTTCGAGAGTTCGTAGGACAAGGAACGATTTTAGATGGCGCTCACCTTTTATTCGGTGAGTGGGCGAAAGATCTAAAGATTAATTTTTATTTGACCGATCAAAAGTTTCTTTTTGCCATCTTACCACCGGGCGCTTTCATCGGTCTGGGGATATTAATTGCAATCAAAAATAGAATTCAGCAAAACTGAATTCCATTTTTTGAATTTCGAGCCAACAGCGTCTATTCACTCAATGTTTTCTCAAACCATTTTTCCAATGGTTTTTCATAATAACTTAAAGCGCCACGATTACTTTTAATCCTCGAAGCGATATTTGAATCGTAAAACTCTTTTATTTTAGATTCTCCGTTCTTGATCACCTTACCAGCTTCATCTTTAAGGATGTAGTTAAAATAAAGCTTATACGGTGTGTTTGATCTAACAACTCGCATGTCCTGACCTTGCGGACCATAAGAAAAATGATAAATACCGGGCAAATCAATATTGGTTACTTCGATTTCCAGGCTCTGTTTTTCGCCAAGATAATCAGCTGATATTTTGCTGAGAAGCTTGTTAAGATCGCGCTCGAGCGTTTCAAGGCTTTTTGTTCGCGTTTGACCGGTAAGTTCATAATCTGAAAATTTCTTACCATCAGTAAACTTTAACTGAATATCAGCGCTCGAAAAAAGCGAAAAACTGAACGCTGAAAATAGTAAAATTGATTGAACGAAGCGCCGAATGAGTGAGTTTCCGGCTTTTGCATATTTCATACTATTCTCCTTGGGTTGGCATTGGTTAATCACTGGTTTAGGTTAAGGTTAAGGTTAAGAGACATAACAAGCATACTCTACTATCCCCCAAGTTAACACCAGCTGAATATCAATCGTTCTAAGTAAATTATGTCCTAATTGTCAGTAAAATTCTGTTAGAATATTGTCAAAATTCAATACTAAGCTTTATAACGCCCCACATATCCTTATGTCAGACTCCGTATCTATTCAAGACAAATTAAACTTAGAGACCGCTGTCATCAAATGGCAAGATCTGCAGTTGTTTTTCGCTCAAGGCAAGTTGCTGATCGTCTCTAATGATCAAGACTTAATCCAAGTTGCCGCAATCATAGCCAATAACCAAACAGATGAGCTAAGCAAATTGATAGAAGAGCAAAAAGTCGAATTTGCAACTGTCAATTGGGTGAAGGAAAACTGCCAGGAGCAAACGGAATTATGGGCTGTTGTAGTTTCACCTTACGTCGTGACTCAATTAAAAGCTGACCAATAGTAGACATATTTTGTTACGTTTTTAATTCTTTTATTCTGTCAATATTTTCAAACGCATATTTCAGACATAAAAAAACGAGATAAAAATCTCGTTTTTTAGAATGAACTCGCCGTCCTTGTTAAATTATATAACGATGAACGTGTTTATCTTGAGTTCAGATATCCAAAATCTTGATTTCAAATATCATTACCAAAGCAACTTAGTAATTAAATCAATAAATCCTGCTTTACAAACTTGAGCACTATTCTCAATCAAATAATCCGTCGGAATACCCTGAGTTTGTACGGTAATCACTAATGCGACAAACATTGTAACCGCAATAACAAGACTAACTTTGCTCGTTTTCTTTGCACTTTTTCTATTAAGAACCATAATTTTCACCTTTCCGTATTTGTTGAATCATCTCATAAAATGAGCAAAAAATCAATATGAGCTAGCGTTCAGCTAGGACTCATCTCTATGCCGACGGGTATAAATTGCGCCAGCTAAAAACACTGCACTAACAACTAATCCTATCCAGAATTCCGTATTTCCAAACACTTGATACCAGCGTTGAACGTCTATATCAAACATATCCCCACCAACCATATAATGCATATTAGAATTAAGAATAGTAAAACCTTGGGCAATTCTTTCACCAACCATTTCAATAAAATAAGTCGTTTGAAACACCCAACCTTCTGCGACAACGATCATAAATATCGGCAGTGCCCCCCACAAGAACGCAACTTTTTTCGCCCAGGAAGATGCAAACATTAACCAAGACCACAAAGGTGCCAACCACAAACTCGCGGTGACAATCGCAAAGAATGAGTTAAACAGTACCCCAAATAAATTAGATGAACCCCATATCGCCATACCAAAACTTCCACCAAACCAGGCTGCAACCATCGCGAACAGCAATAAAAATACTTGGAACGCCGCGACTACAACTGAATAAAAGATCGGGATCATCAGTGTGACAGCCAAAAACTTCGACAAAACAGTTGCCGTGTCAGAAATGGGTAACGACTTCCAGAATAAGATGCTGCGATCTTTTCTTTCATCGTAAAGCGAGCTTAATGCATAAAACAAACTGACGATTAACATCACAAATCCAAACAATACCAGGCAGCCATACAACCCAATTTGAATACCTCGACTACGCTCCTCTTCAGGCAAATCTTCAAACTGTTCAACCACCTTTGGTAAATGCTCGTAAAAGCTAAAACTGTTGTTATCATTTATTGTTACATGGTCACCTGTTAGCGCCCCTAAAATCATCAACCCAGCAAACACCATCGCCATAATCGCAGGTGTTAAAAACATTGCTCCTCTATGTTCCCAATATTCTCTTTTCACTAAGGCTTTAAACGAATTAACCATTGCAATACTCATTATTTGCCCTCCTTCATTTTAGCTACAAATAAATCAGCCACACTCGGCGAATGTAATTCTCCTAGCGGCTCCAACTCTTCTCTGCTTACACCTTCAAACAAATAAACTTTTCGTCCGAACACTTCACGCTGCATCACTGGATTTAAAGCCTCTGCTTTTGCGGCATCATCCTTACTCACCATCACTTCGATATATTGGTTTGCAACTTCATCCATAGTAGCGTCTAAAACAATCTCTCCATCTCGTATAAAAAGTAAATCAGTTAATAAATTTTCGATTTCTTCGATTTGATGAGTCGTTACCAAAATGCTTCGACCTTCATCGAAAAACTCCGCAAGCAACTGATGATAAAATTCCTTTCTATATAAAATATCCAGCCCTAAAGTAGGCTCATCCAAAACTAACAATTCAGCATCAATTGACATCACAAGTGCCAAATGAAGTTGCGCCACCATGCCTTTAGAAAGCGCTTTGACTTTAGCCTGCATTGGTATATCAGTTTTAGCTAAAAAGTGTTTTGCTCTATCGACTTTAAAATTTGGATGAGTTTGCTCAACAAATTCAACGGCATCGGCTACTTTTAACCACCTGGGTAATACGGCGACATCAGCGATAAAACTCACTTTTTGCATAATTTGGTGGCGCTGTCTTTCAGGATCTAATCCGAGAACCTTTAAATCACCTTCATAAGAAGTTAAGCCTAAGATGGATTTCAAAATAGTGGTTTTTCCGGCACCATTTGGTCCAACCAAGCCAACAATGCGCCCTCTTTCCACCGAAAAATCGACAGACTTAAGCGCTTGATGTTTACCATAAGTTTTTGATAGACCTTTTGCTTGAATCAACGTAGTCATTATTTTTCCTCTACTTGAGTTGATTTTTCATTAATGAGCTGCTGTAAAGACAAATCAAGCCTTTCAACTTTTTGCACTATCTTTGGCCATTCAACATTTAAAAACTGATTTTTTTCAGATTCTAATAATTTTTCACGCGCAGATTCAGTAACAAACATGCCCAACCCCCTTCTTTTTTCCAAAATAGATTCATCGACTAATTCTTGATACGCCTTTGACACAGTCAAAGGGTTAATTTGGTAGTCTGCGGCCACTTGTCTAACCGATGGTACCGCCTCGCCTTCGCTCACTTCGCCATCGATGATTAACTCGACCACTTTCTCTTTGAGCTGCCTAAAAATAGGCTGTTGATCATTCCAGGTTATCGTTGTCATAGTCACTCTCTTTGAGTTATCTTCAAGTAGGTTTTCACTTAAACCTGCTCGCTTGAGTAAAACTAAAGGAGCTAAATGCTATTCGTTCTAAATAACCCCTTGGTGTTGTATATAACTATAACACCATATCAGCGATAGATCAAAATTGAAGTAATCTGCCAACAATTCTGTACCTTGTTGTTTTAATTAGTTTTTATTAAGTTTCTATGGAAAAATATATATTTGTTAACATTTATATTTCTGTCAAAATAAGCTATTAGCTAAGATTTCGACCGATTTTGGACTCCTTATTCAGTCAGAATTAGGCTATCAATCAACTACATTTTATGTAACCATGCGAGCAGATTTTGACAGGATTGAGAACGAGCAAATGCATATCACTCAAATGTTGAACCGTCGCGGGGAAACTCGAAATGATGATCAAAAAATTGCTCTGTTATTTGAACATGAGTCGAGCCAAATATTACTATCGCACAAAGGAAAATTCTTATTTTGCGACAATAAACCTTGTCACTACAGTTACCGGCAGTTAACTAAGATTGACCCTTCTTTTGTTTCAATCAAAAGTGATGATTCCCGAATATCAAAGATCTATTTGGGCGAACATAGGAACTCACATTATTTTGTACTGCAATTATCTGAGCTTTATACCGCATTTGAAACCATGCAATTAGTCGATTTGAGATCGGCCGCACTTTCTTCAGAAATTTTCGATATTGGCGCATTGTTTTACTCTCAAGGACTGATCAATTGGCACTTCAACCACACTTTCTGTGCAAAGTGTGGTGCGCGCTCAAAAATGGCACACTCAGGGCATAGTAGAATTTGTCAAAACAAGAGTTGTGGAAAAGAGCATTTTCCCAGAATTGAGCCTGCCGTTATTTTTTCGGTTCAAACCGAAATTGATGGGACAGCAAAGATTTTATTGGCGAGACAAGCAAACTGGCCAGAAAAACGTTACTCAGTCATTGCTGGATTCGCCGAGCATGGCGAAACATTAGAGCATGCCGTGCAGCGAGAAGCACTGGAAGAAGTGGGTATTAATGTAACCAATGTAAAATATATTTCATCACAGCCATGGCCGTTTCCAGCATCATTAATGATAGGCTTTACTTGTGAAACAAAGGAACATGATATTCGTCTGGTTGATCAAGAGCTGGAACACGCAGAATGGTTTAGTGCGGAAGAAGTGAAAACCGCAGTAAAAAATGGTGACTTATTAATGCCTTTCTCTGTTTCCATATCATGGCATTTGGTTGATCAATGGTATCAACAACAAACGGGTCAATCACTGAAATCAATCAATAAATCACTATAACAAATGAAAAAAGAAACCAAGAAAAAAATTGTCTACGGATTTAACCAACTATTAATATTCTTAGGAATATTCTTAGCGATAACATGGTGGCAACAAAAAGATATGCTGCCAACTTCTTCTAACTCTCTCGCACCAAATTTCTCGCTCGTAGACATGACAGGCAATGTCATACAGTTTAACCCAAGCGAACAAACTCAAAAAACTTTAGTTTATTTTTTTGCACCTTGGTGTAGTGTCTGTCATGTTTCTATTGATAATATAGAATCAATAAAACAGTCATCTGAAGGAAAAATAAATTTCTTCGCTATCGCGCTCGACTGGAAAAGCAAGCAGGAAGTCGAAGAATTTCTTGCGGAGCATGACTTGACTATGCCCATTCTATTAGGAACAAATGAAACTCTAAACGATTTTAAAATAGGCGGTTTCCCAAGTTATTATGTGATTGATCGGAATGGAATTTTACAATCTAAAGATATGGGCTACACCACCGAAATCGGAATGCGGATTAGATTAGGGTTTAACGAGTAAATTCAAATAATTGCTCACCACGGAGACATGAAGAGCACGAAGTTAGAATCACGACTTTTGCGTTCTCCGTCTCCTTGGTGTCTCTGTGATGAATGATTAATTTTCTATTCCATAATTTCCTGACAATCTATGCAAAATTTAGATTCAGGCTTAACTTTCAACCTTGTTATTGGTATTGGCTCATCACACTCTTCACAGATCCCGTAATGTTTATCTGACAATTTGTTCAATGTTTGTTGTAACTTTACCAATAGTTTTTTATCTCGTTCAAAAGAAGACTTTGCCATTTTTTGTTGCTGAATCGCATCAATTCTAGAGACTCTACCCGCTAAGCTTTGATCAAGTTCGACTGTTTGGCTGGATTCCTGGCTAAGAGCTAGCTGCTTTTCTAGCTCAGATATTTTTTCAGTAACTATTTCTCTAATGATGTTTTGATCAGCTAATTCCATTTAAAAGTAAAAGAAAAAATTCTCTATTCTCCTACTTTCATATAAATAGGTTTTTCCGCTACGGCTTTCCAACGGTAGTAAATTTTTGATTGCTCTGACTCATCACAGCTGCCACAGCCTGTACCACAAACACCTGATACATCAATGATTTCAACTCGTCCCTTTTTTTGCCAATGCGTTAACATACCTAACATAATTGATTCACTCACATGAAAGTGCCTAGCAAGATCAGTAACACTTACTTGACCACGCTCAATTAAAAGATTTTTAATATCCATCAACATAATTAATTCACGGTCTGCAAAGTTGGTTTTTGATTATTCGAATCGTTTGACAGTTTTGTAGCCCAAAACTTAAGAAAAAAGACATTAACTATATGCAGGGATACAAAAAATACAATCCAACTAATAGCTGACACGGGTGATTCGTTCAGCTGACCAATTTGAAAAACAATTGTTGCAAGGCTATAAGCCAGGAAGGTCGTCCATGCAATGGAAAAAAGCGTCCATTTAGTACCTGTTTCTTTGTGAGTTGCGCCTAGTGCCGAAACACAAGGAGAATAAAGCAATATAAAAAGCAGATAGCTAAACGCTCCGAGCGTACCATCAAAAGAATTTCGAATTACCGAAAATATATTTTCACTTATTGATTGATCTTCAGCGATTGTTTTAGTATCAGAAACATCTACCGCTACGCCTAATGGATCAGACCAACTTGATGCAGCGCTGGAAAAATTATCCGGGATCGTTTGCAGTGCCTCACCTAGTTTGGCTCTTAAATCGAAAGGTTCATCTTCCTCAGTTCTTTCTATCTGACTCAAATAAAGAGAATCAATCGTGCCGACAATGACTTCTTTGGCAAATAATCCTGTAAATAGTCCGACAGTTGCAGGCCAATTTTCTTCTTTTATGCCAATTGGTTTGAACGCAGGCGTTAATGTTTTTCCAATATTGGTTAAAACGGATTTTTCAGTATTTTCATTTCCAAAACTAAAGTCGGTTCCTAGCGAATTAAAGAAACTTAAAATAACAACAACAATCACAATAAGCTTTCCTGCGCCTAAAACAAATGAACGAAGCTTTTCCCAAGTTTTTAGTAGCACATTTCTTAACTGCGGAACATGATAAGCGGGCAACTCCATCACAAAAGGAGTCGTCTCACCTTGCAACAGTGTTTTTTTCAACAGCAAACCAGTAAGAACGGCTATGACAATACCGATCAAATAAAGTGAAAATATTAAATTTTGCGCGTTCTCAGGAAAAAAAACCGCAGCAAATAGAATATAAACCGGAAGTCGTGCTCCACAAGATATAAACGGACTCATCATCACCGTCATAATGCGATCTTTTTCATACTCTAATGAGCGTGTCGCATAGATAGCTGGTACGGTACAACCCAATCCAACCATTAACGGAATAAAAGATTTTCCAGGTAATCCAATCGCTTGCATAAATCGGTCCATCACAAACGCGCCTCGCGCCAGATAACCAGAATCTTCGAGAACCGCGAGAAATAAATATAAACTTCCAATGATTGGAATAAAAGTGGATACAACTTGAACGCCACCACCAACACCGTTAGCAAGCAAAGTCGTCAACCAGTCAGGAAAATTCATACTCGACATCCAAACTGAGCCGCCTTCCACCAATAGTGCGTTAGTGCTTTGGTCAAAAAAGTCGATAAGTGCGCCACCAAAATTAATAGTAAATAAAAACATCAAATAAGTGACAAATAGAAATAACGGAATACCTAGATATTTATGTAAAAATATTTTATCTAATTTATAAGAGATACTGCGAGAAACTTGCCCATTTTTGCTGACACTATTTTCAATCCATTCAAGAATTTTCTTATATCTCGCTTCAGCGATGACAATATCAATATCTTCACCAAATTCTTCTGTTACTCGCCGTTGAATTTCCTTAACTTGACTAACAATTTTTTCTGGAGCTGGGTAGCTTGGCTCTTCGATCAATCTCACCGCCAACCATTCAGCCCTGATTGGGCTGATATCAACCGAGTTCTCTTTAATAAGACGATTAATCACAGACAGCATTGACTCATATATTTCATTCAATGGTGGTTCAAAATCAAGTGTGAATATATTCTCTTGTTGTTTATTAATAGACTTGTCACACATCTCAGTGATCAATTTTGTTAAATCTGAAATATCTTTTTGTTGGCTGGCAACAAAAGGAAATACAGGACATCCTAACGACTTGGATAAATTTTTAACATCGATTTTTATTTGGTTATTTTTGGCAACATCCATCATGTTTAAGATCACAAGAACAGGTTTGCCAATTTCCAGAAGCTGGGTTGTCAAGTAAAGGTTTCGCTCGATATTAGACGCATCAATAACATTAATAATCAGATTTGCTTCATCAGAAAGAATATAATTTCGCGCGATTTTTTCATCAATCGCGATGGATTCGTCAACCGCATCCAGCGAGTAAGTTCCAGGTAAATCAACGATATTGACTCCCTCGTAGGAACTAGACTTATTAGTGTATTTTAACTGTCCATATTTTTTTTCAACTGTAACACCAGGCCAGTTTCCTACCTGGTGACGAGAGCCAGTCAACCGATTGAAAACAGTCGTTTTACCACTATTAGGGTTACCACAAAGGGCTATGGTTGGAACTTGAGACATATTTCTACCTGAAACATATAATTGAATCAGCTTTGTTGATTAACGAGAGGACTGATCTTTTGTGTCGATTTAGATTTGATTGATGCGTATATAGAGACAGCATCGAAAACTCAAGAACTTATATCTAAACCACTTGAACTTGTATATCCTGCGCTTCATTTCTGCGCAAGCTAAGAGAAAAACCTCTGAGATTTAACTCCATTGGACCACCAAGTGGCGCTTTGCGTAAAACGTCTATCTCAATTCCTGGAGTTAGCCCCATTGATAAAAGTTTACGTCTAAATACACTTCCGGCGGAACCAAGGCTGACCACCTTAACCTTCTGCTTTGCTTGAATACTCGCTAAACACTGATTTGCTGCTTGCTGAGTCATTAAATTCACTCCAAATCGAAGCTAGAACACTCGTTTCTAGCCACTAAATAACTGTCTTTTAACAATAGTACAATCTTAGTCTAAATGCGAATCATTTTCAACTGGAGATGTAAATGATAGTCATTCTTATTATGATCTGGATCAATAAACCTCATTCTTTCTCAAATAAATAAGCAAACCGATCAGTTTTTCGCCTTATTTTCGGGTCAAAAACGCCAATATTTCTTTTGTCAGAGTCGTTTCTCAAAATATCGGTCTCTTTAACAAACTTAAACCCCCTATCCACAATGTCTTTTTTTACGAATATATCTTCAATTCGATGGAGTGACTTAGCGACACTAATTCCGCTAGCCTGTTTCGCACTATGATCTATGATTAATAGCTTTCCGCCTTTTTTGAGCGACTTTCTCAATTGCGGTATCACTTTGTCCGCAGGAAAATCCCAGCCTTCATCCTTAAAAAAGAAGTCGTGATAACCTAAAACCAGAATCGCTGAGTCAAACTGATTTTCTCCTAACTTTAAGTCGCTTGCTTCACTCAAAAGACGCGTGACTTTGTCTAACCCGCCACTTGCTGCTCGTTCTTCTAATTTTTTACCGACAAATTTCATATAAGCTTGATTAGTATGCAAAACGACCTTGCCAGAACTTCCAACCCTTTCAGACAAAAGCTGCGAGTAATAACCTGAACCACCTAGAAAATCTAAAACTACATCGCCTTTTTTAACGCCAAGAAAATCCATCATCTGTTGAGGTTTGCTTGACGCATCCCTTTGAATATCAGATTCACTTCGCGAAGTTGTATTCATCGATTTTTCTGCATTTGCGTGGTCGCTAAGTGCAAGATGAAGAATAATCGAAAACGAAACAATCATTAAACTTTTCATAGGGCATCTCTCCGTGTCATTTGCTAAGAACTAAAAATACTGTAAGCCATTCTATAATATGCAGGTCAACTGATCGGATGGAATTTTGTAACAAGCTGCGACGGTGCAGCTTGTTTTAAAGGCAGGAAATTAGATGGGACTAAATAGACTCAACAACTACTTCACATTCAAGGTGAGAGTTTGCGGTTAAAGAATTGCTGATCAAGCAGTTTGCCTCAGCTTTATTTAAAAGTTTAATCGCTTTATCGGTATTTTCATTTTGCGGGATCACTAATTTAACTTTGGTATTTATTTGAGTAAAAGACAACTTTCTTTCTGCGAGTGCCAATTCGCCAGTTGATTCACATTCAATCGAAATCCACTCAAATTTCGATGCTCTTGATATTGCCTTAAATGACAAAATGGTACACGTGGCAACTGAAGACATTAACATATCTTCTGGTGACCAAACATCGCCAGGACCATCGAATCCTATTGGTGCATTAGCAACCATGTCCGGTAAGTTATCGGCTGTTACCTTTAGATGGCCAGATTGAGAGCCACTTGCTTTGACTGTATAGTGGTGGGGCAATGGATGCATTTTGAAACCTCTTTAATTAATTAGACCCAGCTTAACTGCTTCTGAGTGGTTGTTAAGATCAAAAAATCACTCACCAACCGAGCAAAAAATACTCGCGAGCGACTTAATATTTACCGGAAGTTTAAATTAGAATTTACTAATAAACAATGATCATGATCAAACATGAGCAAATAAGAAGGGCTTTATTGGACTGGAAGAAAATCAATATTTAAAACGTTCCACCAGCCCACTCAATTCATTCGCGAGTTGTTCAACCTGACCACTATTTTGTGACATGTCTTTTGCGACAGATGAGACTTTCGATGCCAGGTCGGTAACATTGTCTACTCTCTCATGCACTTGTTCTGCTACTGAAGACTGCTCCTCTGCGGCAACAGCTATTTCTTGTGTCATTTCAGTAATATCTGTGACTGCTTGTGAAATCACTTTGAGCGACGAACCTGCGTCTGATGCTGATTTAACGACTTCTACCGCTGCTTTACGATTTTCAGTCATGCGGTCAACCGCCGAAGTAGCCAAATTCTGTAGCGCCTCTATCTTTCCATGAATTTGATTCGTTGATTCTTTTGTTTTATCCGCGAGAGAGCGAACTTCGTCAGCGACTACCGCAAACCCTCTGCCTTGTTCGCCTGCTCGGGCTGCCTCAATTGCCGCATTTAACGCCAACAAATTAGTTTGCTCTGTAATACTACGGATAATATCGATCACCGTGCCTATTTCCTGAATATCATTGCCAAGGACTTGAATGACTTCTGCTGTTTTCGAAATATCGCTGCCTAAAAGATCAACACCTGACAGTGCTTTTTCAAAAACGACTCGACTCTGAATTGTTTCTTTGTCTGCCTTACTAGCGGCGGCGGCGGCGGACTCAGCATTACCTGCAACCGATTGAGCCATTGTTGACATTTCAGAAATTGAGTTTGCTATCTGACTAGTTTCATTTAACTGTTTATCATTCATATCGTGAGAACTTTCAGATGAAGTCGCCATTTCACTCGCCGCTGAGGTCAATTGATTGACCGAACCCGCCACTCGAGAAATAAGGTGCTGGATACTCGATGCAAAATGATTGAATCCTTTGGCAACTCTAGCGATTTCGTCGGTACCATTTTCGACTAATCTTTGTGATAAATCACCTTCACCTTGTGCAATATCTTCTAGAGCATTGCTCGCCAATCGAATAGGACCGACAATCACCCATGTGATCAACCAAGCTAGAAAAGCACCGACAATGAGCCCGCCAATAAGCAAACTTAACACTTGGTTGCCTGTACTGTCAGAGTGTTCATCTAGCTCCTTACTAAGGGTTTGAGTCAGGTTTGTTTGTTGAGTAACGATATGCTCAAGTTGGGTACTAATTGATTCTACCAAAGGAGCTACACCGGTCTTAATTGTATAGGCATCCATCCTTGCCTTGTCACCGTTTAGAATTTCGATAATTTGCTCAAACCCAACTTCCCATTTAGGCACCAAACCTTCGAGTGATTCCAACCCCTCTTCTTGTTCAAAAGTGAGTTCTACGTTTAAACTCTTTATCTTTGTAAAAGATAATCGCATACTTTCTAAAAATAATTTTATATTGGCTTTCGCATCGTCATTATTGAGATATAAAAAAACTCTAATATTGTTAGTCACATTCGCCCAAGTATTCCTTAGGTTTGCTACAGCCATCAGCAATTCTTTTCTCTCAGGACTTGAGTCTTCTTCCACTTCAGAACTAATCATTTCCGCCAATACCTGATTTATTTCAGAATTCACAGGGTTAATTGTCGCTCGTGCATGTTCCATCGCTGGAAAATTTTGCAGCCTATCTTCCGCAAGCGTAATAATGCCCGTTTTGTAATTAACGAATCGCACAATATCTTTTTCAAGATTACTGACCAATCCATAAATCGGAGAGTCTTTTTGCCCTTCTACCGTTTGCTTTAATTGTGCGTATGCGCTTGTAATTTTATTGAGGTCTTCGGCATAATTTTGTTCTTGAGTTTTATCATAGGATAATAAATAAAATCCTAAAGATGTGGAACCTTGCTTGACGGCTGCCTCCAAAGTACTTGAAGCGATCAAAATCGGCTGCACATCAGAGACAATGGTTTTGATTTGTTTTTGAGTTTTAACAATGCTGTTTAAAGAGATCCCAACGATCACCACCAAAATGGCTAGAATCACCCCAAATCCAGCGTACATTTTGAAGCGAACACTGAAATTAACAAAGAACGCTGAAAGTTTTTTCATAACTAAAGTTACCTAAGCTATCTGGCATTCGTTCACTGTATTCCTAAAGCGGCGAACGAAAATAAAAACCGTTTTTATCTTGGGTAAGTGTAGTTCAAAATAAAATGTTTGCTCCGATTGCAGCTAACGCAAATCATTCAACTATATCGAATATGAGAAATTGTTCTAAAAATGTTTTGCTTTAGATCTAAAAAATTCTATCCCGATAAACCAAATAGCTTTTTTATACAACACTGGAATCTATAATAAACATTCACTCTCTGTAGCTACTATATAACTATATAATAGCCACTCAAAAGTGCATGCCTTCAGCGTTAGTAAAGGAACGATGAACAAAATAATTAGCTCCGTTTACTGCTACAAGTAACCTGTGAGAGACTTCCAATTTCTAATATTTAAACCGCTCAACAAGCCCATTCAAATTACTGGCCAGCTGTTCAACGTTACTAGTATTCTGAGACATATCTTGCGCTACAGATGCAACCTCAGAAGCCAGGTTAGTAATATTATCAACCCGTTCATTCACTTGCTCTGCAGCCGTTGACTGATTCTCAGCGGCTGTCGCAATTTCATTCGTCATTTGGGTTATTTCAGTAACCGCTTGAGAAATAATTTTAAGAGATAAACCAGCATCCGATGCTGACTTCACAACCCCAACAACAGCTTTACGATTTTGAACCATACTCTCAACAGCCGAAGTCGCCAAGCTTTGCAATGCTTCGATTTTTCCGCGTATTTGATTGGTTGAGTCTTTCGTTTTATCCGCAAGAGAGCGAACCTCATCGGCAACAACCGCAAAACCTCGACCTTGCTCTCCCGCTCTTGCAGCTTCAATCGCTGCATTTAACGCTAGTAAATTAGTCTGCTCAGTAATGCTACGAATGATATCAATTACTGTATCAACTTCTTGAATATCATTTCCTAGCACTTGAATGACTTCCGATGTTTGCTCAATATCACTCCCTAGAAGTTCTACATCTTCTAATGCTTTTTCAAAAACTTTTCTACTTTGAATGGTTTCGTTATTCGCTTTACTCGCTGCGGTCGCCGCAGACTCCACGCGATTCGCAACCATTTGAGCCATAGTGGACATTTCAAAAATTGATCTGGCTATTTGATTGGTTTCATCAAGTTGTTTATCATTCATATTCCGTGAATTTTCTGATGAACTTGACATTTCTCCTGCGGCGGTAATCAGTTGACCTACAGAATTTGCTACGAGTGTAATTAGCTGTTGAATGGTCGAAGCAAACTCATTAAATCCCTTGGCGACCTTGCCAATTTCGTCCGTTCCGCTTTCTTCTAATCTTTTTGATAGATCACCTTCACCTTCACCAATATCTTTAAGCGCATCACTAGCCAATCGAATAGGAGCGACAATAACCCAGGTAATAAGCCAAGCTAAAAATAAACCTGCAGCAAGCCCCCCAATAAGTAATGTTAAAACTTGATAACTTGTATTGTCAGAGTGTTCATTTAGCTCTCGGCTCAATTTTTGAGTTAGGCTCGTTTGTTGAGATACAATACTTTCTAATTGTAAACTGATAGAGTCCACTAAAGGTCCTATGCTAGTCTTTATTAAATAAGCATCCTCTCGCGCTTTTTCGCCGTCTAGTATATCAACAATTTGGCTAAAACCTTTTTCCCATTGCGGTACTAGTGTTTCAAGTAGCTCCAACCCGTCTTCTTGCTCAAAAGTCAACTCTGCATCTAAATTTTTAATTTTGCTAAGGGATAAATACATGTTCTGCAAAAATAATCGAATATTGGCCTCTGCGTCATCGTTATTTAGATATAAATATACTCGAATATTATTAGTAAGACTTGCCCAAGTATTTCTCAGGTTTGCGACGTTTATTAACAACTCTTTTCGTACATCATTTGACTCTTCGTCAATTTCAGCGCCTATCATATCGGTTAAAATCTGACTTATTTCAATATTGATGGGGTTGACACTGCCACGAGCAAAAACCATTGCTGGAAAATTTTGTAATCGATCCTGACCTAATGCTATTACTTGATCCTTGTAGTTTGCTAACTTATAGATATCTTTCTCTAAATCGATTACCAAGCGATAAATAGGTGTGTCACTTTGCGTCTGGACGGTGTTTTTTAAGAGAGCGTAGCTGTTGGTTATTTTTTTTAGATCGCTCACATAAACTTCTGCTTGCGCTTTATCATTAGATAAAAGGTAAAAACCCAAGGAGCGCGCACCTTGTTTAACAGCTGCGTCTAAAGCACTAGAAGCAATCAATACTGGTTGTACGTCAGAAACAATCGTTTCTATTTCTTCTTGGGTTTTAACAATGCTGTTTAAGGTAATCCCGACAATAACGACTAGAACAGTCAGAATAATTCCAAAACCGGCGTAGAGTTTATAGCGTACATTAATGTTGGCAAATAATGCTGAAAACCTTTCCATAATCCAAACCACTCAAGTTGCACGGAAACTCATCTATTGGGTATTCAAACCTCATAAACTGAACCCAAAAACTACACTTATCGTTAAGTGTAGTTCAAATTAAGTTAACTTGAGTGATATCTATACTACGCTTTTAGGGTAATTTTAACCTAAGCTAAATATACCAAATAATATTAGAATATGATTTTTTTAGACTAAAAAAGCTATTCAGATAAACCAAATAGCTTTTTAATTTCGTTAATAATAGCAAATATTAAAACTAATTTTCTTTTTGCAGATCTTCTATAATAGCCGCCAAAAATCGAGCCGCTTCTCCTCCTGTACACGCTCGATGGTCGAAGGTCAATGACAGTGGCAACATCTTGCGGTTTTCTATCCCTGTAGAACTCAACTTAAGTTCATTTCTAAAACGTCCAGTACCAAGTATCGCTACTTGTGGCGGCGAAACAACTGGCGTGCCATAGCGTCCCGCTATCGTCCCAAAATTAGAAAGAGTGACTGTTGCTCCTTGCTGATCTTCCTGCTTTAATCCTTTGTTTTCAATTTTTTGACGAAGCTCCTGAACTCGCTCTCGTACTTGAGTGGCGTCTTTACTATCCGCATCATGTATTACCGGAACATAAAGCCCATCAGGTGAATCAACTGCAATTCCCACATGAACATCAGGATGGACTACGCGTTCAAATTTTTCTCCATCAAACCAGGCATTTAAAGATGGTTCAATTTTTGACGCAAAAACCAGCGCTCGAACATAACGGGCTAACGAATCCTGCTTTGGCCAGTCAGTAATATCCGCATCTTCCATCAAAGTCGTTGGCACGACCGTAGCGTGAGATTTCGCCATTCCCATAGCCATCGCTCGGCGCACTCCTCGTACTGTTTGCGGTTCGCTACTTGCCTTAACTGTTTTAGATACCACAGACTTGTAGTTAGATTTAATCGTACTCACAATTGGTGCTGAGTTAACTGTATTTGAGGTTGGAGCTTTTGCTGAAACACCACCAGAGCTTGCCACTTCGTCGATATCCGCTTTAGTAATAGTACCTTTCTTGCCAGTTGCTTTGCATTGAGACAAAGCAATTTCTAAACGCCGCGCATAAGCTCTAACCGCAGGTGAAGCTCTAAAATCAAGAGGGTTTTCTTCTGCCAGAGAGTGATTAGAATTTGTATTTACAATCGGCGTCGATGCAACTTTTTTTGCCCCAATCAACTTGCCATCTTTCTTTGCTTGTTTTACGTCAGATTGAGTGATCGCACCACCATTTCCGGTTCCCGATACTTGTGCCAAATCGACTTTTAATTTACGAGCAAGCGCTTTGATTACTGCGCTAGCGGATTCAGCAACCACTTGATTTCCAACTTGAACCGCACCAACTACTGTTGCTGCGTCGGCTGGTTTATCTTCCTCGGTTGATTGAGCCTCTTTGCTTATTTCAGGCTGGGCTTTAGTTGAAGATGTTTCGCCGTCCTCACCAAAAGAAACAAGTGCCGCACCGACCTCAATTACATCTCCCGCTTGCCCATGCAGCTTCGCTACCCTTGCCGCAAATGGCGAAGGAACAACGACGACGGCTTTAGCAGTTTCCATTTCGACCATATCTTGATCTAATTCGAGAACATCACCTTCGGCAACCAACCATCTAACAATTTCTGCATCAGGCAAACCTTCGCCCAGATCTGGCAGGTTAAATACGTCACCAGATTTGGAATTATTCTCCATCTCATCAGCTTGATCGGCAGGTTGAATTTGTTCGGTTACTTCCGGCTCTTCAATAGCGGTATCTTCGGACGTGCTTTCAACTGGCTTTGAATCACCCCCTGTTCCGTCACCATCACATTCCACCAGAAACGCGCCAACTTCAATGACATCGCCCACTTCGCCGCCCAATTTTGTAATAGTGCCAGCAAAAGGACATGGAATAACCACCACCGACTTAGCGGTTTCCATTTCCACCATCGGTTGGTCTAATTCTACGATATCGCCGACTTTAACTAACCATCGGACAATTTCTGCATCGGGCAAACCTTCACCAGGATCAGTAAAATGATAAACTTTGGTTGTTTTAGATTGATCTAAGTTAGAGCTGCTCATCGATATTCCACCAGTCGTTTTACTTCTTCAATGATATGTTCCACTTTTGGCATAAATTGTTTTTCCAATCGATAATAAGGGATCACCGTATCATATCCAGAAACTCGACCAATTGGCGCAAGCAAACTCATTAAACTTTTTTCGGCTATCTCTGCGGCGATTTCTGAACCAACGGCTCCCGCTTTAGGCGCTTCTTGCACGATACAGGCTCTTCCAGTTTTCTCGACCGATTCTAAAATGGTATCTATATCCAAAGGACTCACAGTGGCGACATCAATCACTTCTGCGCTAATACCTTCCGCAGCTAATTTTTCCGCTGCTTGTTTGGTTTCAAAAAGCATAGCGCCCCAACTGATTAAAGTAATATCTGTACCTTCGCGATCGACAAAACACATCCCTAATGGATAGTCTTCACCGTTGTCTTCTATTTCATGTTTTTCAATTCGATAAACTCGTTTTGGCTCAAGAAAAATAACTGGATCGGGATCACGAATTGCCGCGAGCATTAATCCATAGGCGCGAGACGGATTAGATGGGATCACCACTTTAAGCCCAGGAATATGTGCAAAAATAGCCTCGGTACTTTCTGAGTGATTTTCTGGCGCATGAATTCCGCCACCAAAAGGTGCGCGAATAACCATCGGTAAAGTTAAACGACCACGAGTCCGGTTACGCATTCGAGCGCAATGAGAAATAATATGATCGGCTGCCGGAAAAATAAATCCCATAAACTGGATTTCAGCAATTGGCTTCATGCCCTGAGCCGCCATGCCGATTGCGATACCAGCGATCATTGCTTCGGCAAGCGGAGTGTCAATGACTCGTTCTTCACCAAATTTTTCCTGAAGCCCGTCGGTTGCTCTAAATACACCACCATTAATACCAACATCTTCACCAAAAACAACCACTTCTTCATCGATACCCATCTCATGGGCAATGGCCATATTAACCGCTTCTATTAATGTAATTGCAGACATTATTTAGCTCCTCGTGCAATGGCAAGCTCTCTTTGCGCGATGGTTTTTTCAGGAAGCTCTTCATACAAATAATCAAACATTGCTTGCGGCTCATCCGCTTCGGTATTCAAATAATTATCCACAGCTTCTTGAACTTGTTCGGTTAACTGTTGCTGCATGATATCTTCTGCTGCCTTATTCCAAACATTTTTACTTTCCAAATATCTTCTCAAACGAACAATAGGTTCTTTTTTCCAACCATCATCCAATTCACCTTCAGGACGATAGCGAGTCGCATCATCAGCAGTTGTGTGATCGCACAAGCGTAAACTGATGCATTCAATCACCGTTGGACCACCACCATTTCGCGCTTTTTCTGCCGCTTTATCGGACGCAGCTTTGACCGCCACTATGTCGTTACCGTCGACTTGAATACACTCTATCCCTGCACCGATTGCTTTTTGCGCGTAAGTCTCACAGTTGGTTTGAATTTTACTCGGTACGGAAATCGCCCACTGATTATTATTGATAATAAAAACCACACCTAAATTCCAAATTCCAGCGACATTCAGCGCTTCATAAAAATCGCCTTGTGAAGTTCCACCCTCACCAATTTCGGTGAATACGCAACGCTTTTCACCACGCATTTGCATTGCCTTAGCAACGCCTGTGGCGTGCAGCGATTGAGTGGCGATTGGCACCGCAATTGGGAAGTCTTGTTTAGCAAACTCATAATCACAACCTTTTTCATAACCGCCCCAGTAAAGTAATACTTCTTCGAGTTTAACGCCGTGCTGAACCATAGATGCTTGCCCTCGGTAATAAGGAACAAGTACATCTTCATCTCTCATTGCTGAACCAAAACCAACACCTATTGCTTCCTGTCCGGTGGCGGCTGGGTATGTTCCCATCTTCCCTGTTCTTTGTAATGCATAAGCTTTTTGATCAAGAACTCGGATCAAGTTCATATCGCGATATAACTCTTTCAAAATGTCTAAATCACGAGCAAAGGCTGGAGGCGCATCATTGCTGATAAAGCGACCTTTTTCATCCATATATTGGAGATATTTTATTTCGAATCGTGCAACAGTGGTCAAAACGACAACTCCTATTTGAGGAAATATTCAGAATACATGTCGTTTGCGGGCATAAACATTAGCTAAATCAGCTATTCAAAACCGCAAAATAACAGCATTGAGATAGGGAAAAATCCCTATGCGAAATCTAACAAACTTTCAACGGGGGCATGATAATGCTTAGGCGAGGACTTGTATAGTAAAATCGAACTTTATCAAATCGCTTTATTACTATTTTTACGACGTTAGCCGAAATTAAGCGAATTTTAAGCTTTTTGTGGTCTTACCAGATGAGAGCACTTTAAATCGTCGTTAGAAAAATTATTTTTATAAATTCCTCGCGCAATCAACCCTAGCGAGCAATGTTAAGCGAACCGAATAGCCGCCCAAAGGTTGCTTTAATCCTTGCCCTGAATCACTTGCTGAACTACAGTTAAGTTAATGGCAAAACAAACTACCCGAAAACATTCAAAAGGAAATAGAGACCCAGAAAAGGTTGCCTTTGATCCTGTAAATATTAATTAAATAGAGTTTTATGATTCAATTTTCAGACAAGGCTGTTCGATTATTAATAACCGTATTAATGGTTCTTTCCATCTACCAACCAATCAATGCAGATGCTGAAGTCACGCCAATCGAGTTCGGCACTCTCGATTTTCCTCCTTTTTCAATTGTGAATGATGATCAGAGCGTATCCGGCAGTAAAGTCGAAATGATAAGAAAAATCTTAAATCAAGCAGGAATAAAGTTTACCGAAAGAGGTTATCCGTCAACAAGATTATTTAAAAATCTCGCCAAAGGAACTACCCACGTTTGGATGGGAACTAAAGGCGTTCCGTCCTATGATGACTATGTTTTATATAGTGATCATATGGTCGATGAAATTGAAGTCCAGGTTTACACCCGAGGTGATGTTCCGCAACCAACAAGTAAGGAGGACTTGCGTGGTCATCACGTTTTAGCTCTCAAGTCCTATGCCTACGGTGGCTTAATCAGATACCTCAGAAAACCAGAAAATAACATAACTGTTAATACTATAAAAAGCCATGAAGCAGCCATTAAAATGCTTTTGTCAAAACGGACTGATTATTTAATCGTCTATCGCACGCCAGCAGAGGCTGCAATGAAAAAGCTTAATGTATCAAATTTAAAATCGACTTCTCTTTTAAATTTACAACTTTATTTCATTGTCTCTAAACGGACACCAGATGCGATAAAAATTTTAGACAAAATGGAAGTCTCATATAAAGCCTTAAAAGAAAATGGTGATATTTAACTCTAACTTATACCCGTTCCACTAATAAAAATAACTAACGCTTCCATGTCCATCATCAGTAAAGGATACCAACAAAATCAAATAGTCAATTTTCTCATTCGACAAAGAACTCACAAACGCCTCCCACACTTCAGCATAGGGATCATCATAATCGTCATCATCAAAATCTGGATTAAGCGTATCAACGAGATCCTGAACTTTAATCAGGCACTTTTGTCCATCTAAGCTTCGCAATTCAATAATTCCTTCGAGTATGCTGGCAACATCTGCATTAAGATCTGACATATTGATAGTTTTATATGCACCTAATCGATCTAGACCTTCATCTGAACCATTTAGAATAATTAACAACTCGGGAGCTTTTTTTAAATTTAGCATATTAACTTGTGAACGACTTCTACTTGAAAATCTGACTAGCTTGATTATATAGCACCTCACATCCATTAGCGCTTAACCCAAATAAAAAAGTCGAGCAATTTAGAGACTATCAATGTTACAATTGTCGCTCAACACATACCTTCGATTGGTGGAGCTTTCGATCATGGCAATAATTAGCTGCCCTTCTTGTACTCAAAAAATCTCAGACAAATCAAAATCTTGCTCTCACTGCAACTATGACTTTGTTAATAATACGACCTCCGAAGGTCTTAACGAAGAACAACTCGCCTCTAAAAAGAAGCTTGCTCACATTAAAAAGAAATACTCTCTGCAAATGCAAGCAATGGCAGGTATCGTTTTAGTCCTACTGGGCGCTAGCTTGTGGTATTTTGGTGGTCGCGGTATGGATTCGTTTTCCGCGATAGCGAAGTTGACTCTTTTAGCAATCGGTGCAATTTGGTATCTCGCTACCCGTGTCCGATTAATTATGTTCAAAAAAGGTAAGTAGCCAACTTACCTTATGGGTTGGGCACACACCTTAAAGTCTATTTTTACGATGTCGAGCAAAACGCTTCAACATTTTGGCAAATGCTGATTGACTTAGCGACTGATTGGTACGCCGTGCCATGAGTGAGCGAGTATCGTAGCTTCGGCACTGTTGCCAATAAGTTTCCATATTTTCAGGATCCCAACTCATGATTTCTGAATCACGTGGTATTTGCGTTGTCATCTTTTTTCACCTCTCGAATTTCGAATTCCAATCAGAATATCCGTTAAACATGACCTGATATCAGGATAAAAGTAGAACTTTTCCGATAGATCATGTCAAAATTAAGGCAAGTTTCATGAAATAGAAAATATTCTGAGGACAAAAAATGAAAGCCCTGAGTTGCAGTAGCGACTGTCTAAAGACAATCAATAGAATTCTATTATTTAGCTTAGCGATCAGCTTAAGTTACAGCGCTGTTGCAAAAGTTTATAAATGGGTCGATGAAAATGGCAAAGTGCACTATTCGGACAAACCGTTTGATGACAAAAGCCAAGAGATTGAAATGAAAGCAGAACCAACCGACGCAGAGTTATCCAAAGCGAAAAAAAGAGCCAACAACCTTATTCACCATCAAAATAAAGTCCTGGAGATGGCAGAAGAAGACGCCAATAAAAAGCTAATCGATGACGCTAAAAAAGAAAAAGAGAAAAGGAAACTGACTAAACTTTGCAACTCGGCGAAAACTGAAATTAATCTATTAGGCAGAGGTTATAGAAGCTATACCGAAAATAAAGATGGAAAACGGCATTATCTTTCCGACCAAGAGAAAACAGACAAAATAGCCGAAATCCAGCAGCACGTTGACAAAAACTGCCGCGATTTATAACGCGGCGGTTTCACTTACTCTAATTCGACGGATTGATTAAAATCCAAGCTAAAGTGGAAAATTATCTTCTCGAATTACCGCCGCTGCTCTGATGCTACTTTGAACTAAAATTAATAATTCTTTTAAAGCGACTGAAAACTTTGCGAACTCATGCCGACTGCTCGATCTAAAATCTGCAACCATCTGCTGCCATCTTGCAAGCAAGGCTTCATTCTCAATGATCCAGGCAATTATTCTTTCTTCAGCACCAGCTCCTTGATCGGACATATGCAAAACCGCAACAGTTAAACTTCTCTGCTGCCAATCTAATTCTTCTCGGAATGTCGCCCTAGCAAATGCTTGCCAATGATTATCGACAGGCTGTTTAGTAATTTGTTCCAAGAACCAATGCAACTCTAATTTCGCGCCGAGCTTGTAATAGACTTCACCAACTAGAGAAACCTTCAGACCAGTTAACTTCGACGTTTCAACAATATCCAGCGCAGAAAACATTGTACTCAAATAACTGACTTTAGCTGCGAGTCGTTTTGGAATTCCTTGATCGACCCATTCATCAATACCTTCTTGAATATTGGACACCTCTGCTTTATCGAGCACTTTTTTAATGTCTTTCTGCAGCGCCAGTACACCTTCTTTAAAATACTCAATTCCTTCATTGATCGCTAAGTTCTTACGACGATGCCTTAAAAACCAACGAGTACAACGACGGATCATTCGTTGTGTTTGATAAAACATATTATGCTTCACTGAAGCAGGAACAGAATGATCTAAGGCTTCAATTTGTTTCCAGATTTTTGGCATATCAAAAATTTCTTTTGCCAGAGTAAAACAGATTGCCACATCCGAAGGCACAGCGCCTGTTTCATCGACCGCTCTAAAAGCGAAATTGCTGCCCAGATAATCGACCATTTCATTGGCCAGTCGCATAGCGACTATTTCATCTTTAAGTGGATGTTGTTGCATTTGAGATGAATATTTATTTCTAAGCGGCGTTGGGAAATATTTCACAAGTTCGCCCTGATAATACTCTTCTTTGGAAATTTCTGGCGAACACAAATCCTCTTTCAGGATCATTTTTCCATAAGCCGCTAACACCGCAAGCTCCGCTCTTGTCAATCCTTGACCTTTAGCCAATCGTTCCAATAGCTCTTCATCTGTTGGCAAAAATTCTAATTCCCGGTCAAGCTTATCTTCTTTTTCCATCCAGTGAATAAATCGTGTTAACTCTTTAACCATTTTTACTGAACGCTCTTCACGAATACTGATAGTTTGCGCTTGAAGGAAATTCTCTCTTAAAACAATTTTTCCAACTTCGTCGGTCATGGTCAGCAAAACTTTATTTCGTTGCTTACTGGTCATATCGCCATCTGCAACAATTTGATTGAGTAAAATTTTGATATTTACTTCATTATCTGAGCAGTTCACTCCACCAGCGTTGTCTATAAAGTCAGTATTTCCGCGTCCGCCATTCTGCATATATTCAATACGACCCAATTGAGTCACACCAAGATTTCCACCTTCGCCAATAATTTTACAGCGTAGTTCGTTGCCATTAACTCTTAGATTATCGTTCGCCCGATCACCAACATCACTCGCCGTTTCGGAACAAGCTTTTACATAAGTTCCGATCCCTCCGTTCCATAAAAGGTCGACTTCCGATTTTAAGATCTCATTGATTAACTTAGTCGGTGTAATTTTATCGGCTGTCAGACCTAACCAGGATTTAATTTCTTTACTAAGTGAAATCGACTTTGCAGAGCGAGAAAAAATACCGCCACCTTTAGAAATCAATTTAGCACTATAATCTTCCCAACTCGAACGAGGTAAATCGAAGAGCCTTTGTCTTTCCTGGTAACTTTTTTCAACATCTGGATTTGGATCGATGAAAATGTGCATATGATTAAAGGCAGCAATTAATTTTGTATGCCTTGAACATAACATTCCGTTTCCAAACACATCGCCAGCCATATCGCCTATCCCTACGGCAGTAAACGCTGTTGATTGGCAATCTATACCCATTTCCATAAAATGTCGTTTAACGGACTCCCATGCTCCTTTGGCAGTGATCCCCATTTTCTTATGGTCATAACCAATACTTCCACCTGATGCAAAAGCATCACCCATCCAAAATCCATATTCTTCAGAAATGCCATTCGCTATATCAGAAAATGTTGCTGTGCCTTTATCCGCAGCAACTACTAAATAAGGATCATCTTCATCTAGCCGAACGACATTAGTAGGCGGTACTAATTTGCCATTAACTAGATTATCAGTCACATCCAAAAGCGCACTGATAAATGTCTTGTAGCAGCTGATCCCTTCTTGCATAAATTCATCTCTGGACAAGCCCACCAGGTTGCGCTTACAAACAAATCCCCCTTTTGCTCCAACAGGAACGATGACTGAGTTCTTGACTTGTTGCGCTTTAACCAAGCCTAAAATCTCGGTACGAAAATCTTCTTTTCGATCAGACCAGCGCAAACCGCCTCGCGCCACCTTTCCGCCGCGAAGATGCACTCCTTCTAGCTTTGGTGAATACACAAAAATCTCAAACATTGGCGCAGGTTGAGGAATATCTGCTATTTTTGCTGGTGTTAATTTTAAAGAAATATAATTTTTCGGTTCTCCGTTATTATCGAGCTGAAAAAAATTAGTTCTTATAGTCACGGACATTAATTCTAGATACCGATTTAATATCCTATCTTGATCGAGATTTGAAACACCTTCCAGGCTTTTAAGTATTTTCTTATAAAATGCTTTTTCTTTCTTATCGCTACGCTCTATCTTCGGATTAAATCGCTGATAAAAATAATCAACTATGAGGCGCGCAATTTTAGGGTAAACGGCAAGGGTTTCTTCTATGTAGTGCTGCGAAAAACTCGAACCAATTTGCCACATATATTTTGCATAAGCACGTAAAAGTGCTGTTTCACGCCAGTCCAAAGATGCACTCAAAACCAATCGATTAAACCCATCGTTTTCTGCTTTTTCCAGCCAGACCTCACGGAAAGCTTCCTGAAATTTATCTTTTAACTCTTCTAGATTTAGTTTTTCACCGCCAGCGTGTTTCATTTCAAAATCGCTGATCCATCGATTCACACCGCCAACTGGTCTTATTTTAAATGGCGTTTCTCCGATAACTCGCAATCCCATATTTTCAAGCATCGGCATGATTTCCGATAATGGTTTAGGGTGGTTTCTAAAATATAATTTAAATTTTATTTTCTCCTGCTCATCTTCTTGCGCGCGGTACAAGAGCATACTCAATTCATTTTCTTCCGATAAAAGCTCCATATGTTTAATATCAAGAACTGCGGTTGGAATGGAAGAGTCATCTTGATAACCTGGCTGAAATGCGTCTTTGTACCGTTTGGTTAAACGTTTTCCTTCTGCTTCGCCATAAGACTCGAACAGTGCTTCTGTCAAATTGTCATCCCAAGAGCGAGCTGATTGTTGTAAGTCCTTTTCAAGAGCGGTTAGATCGAACTTAATCGCCTCCGCATTTTCCACCGGAACGATAAAGTGAATTCGAGAAAGAACCGATTCAGAAAAAGTGGTGGTAAACTGGATTGGTCCATTCGCTTCAAACGCTTCAGACAACAAATCTGTAATGGTCAATCTTATTTTAGTATTGTAAATTTCTCGCGGCACATAAACGAGACAAGAAAAAAAACGTCCATAAGGATCTCGGCGTACAAACAAACGAATGATCGGACGCTCTTGCATCTGCATTATGCCCATGGAAGTTTCTAGCAAGTTTGCGTAGCCTGTTTGAAATAGCTCATCTCTCGGATAAGTTTCTAAAATATTTCTTAATACTTTTCGATCATGCCCGTAATTTGACAAACCTGATTCATCTTGCACCACTAATATCTTTTGTCGTAACACCGGAATATTCATTGGGTTTATATTGTATGCTGCCGAAGTATACAAACCGATAAAACGATCTTCTCCTATAATTTCGCCTTTCGAGTTTAACCGTTTTATGCCAACGTAATCGATGTGCGCTGGTCGATGAACCGTTGCAACCGCTGATAATTTAGTTAGTACCAACAGGTTATCTTTTTTTAAAATCAGGTTTCTCGCACCTTTGGGAAGATCATCTAATTTGTAGGCTTTAGGTCGCCATTCATCGAGTTGATTTATACCGAGCAAAGAGCTTTTTTGGGGAACTAGTCGCCTTCCTTTGCTCGAATCTTTCAATTCATAATACGCATAACCAAGCAAGGTAAAATGATTTTCTCGTATCCATTCTAAGAATTCTCGACTTTCTCTGTTTTTGTCACTTTGCAATTTTTGGGGAAGTTCTATCATATTTTCGATAGCATCATCGAGTCGAGTACACATTGGTTTCCAGTCTGTAACGGTTGCTTCGACATCCCGCAAAATCCGAATCAGGTTGGTTTTAATTTCATCAAGTTCAGATTGCTCTAATTGACGGTCAATTTCTAACAGCATAGGAGTAATATCTGGTTTGGTTCCAAGTTCTCCGGGCTTTTTAAATTGAGTGATACGATCTTTTTTATCTCGACTTAAGGTCATTGGCAGGTGAATATGTAAATGAACCCCCACCCCCATTCGATTCAATTCCATGCGGATTGACTCAACCAAAAAAGGCATATCCTCATGCACTAGTTCAATGACACTATGTTTGGTTTGCCAGCCATCTTTTTCTAAATCAGGAGAATAAACCCGAATACATTTTGCTGAACGGCTATCTTGAATATATTGCCAAAGGCTCACAATGGGTGAATAGAGTTCATTCGCTGATTTAAACTCAACGTCACCAGAGGTGATATTAATGCAAAAATATCGAGCAAAATCAGAAACCACCGCAGCCTCTTTTTTGCTAAATTTCGAACTGATTAATTTCAATACGTTCTTAAACAAAACACTGTCTTGCGGATTGTTACTATTTAACATGGGATTTCCTTCAGGAATGGTCTTTTTTCTATTTTAGGAATACGCTGTTGCTACAGAATTGTTATATCAATCACCAATAAACTATTGTTATTGTAGGATAATCTTTGTCGGTTAGCACGAATATTTGTTATAAATAATCACTTTTTTATCATGTTGCTGTACTAAAGAATTGAAATACAATCATTCACAAATTGAATCGGCTATTTTCACCTCAATTCTAAGTTTTTGCATCAATTCTAAGTTAATCGTTTCAAAGATCTCGCTTTGCCATTTTGATCATAGTTTAAAAGGAAGTTGCCGTGGACGCCATTTCGGCTTACATAGGGCAATAGAAGGTTTGCTGGAAATTGGATTTTCAAACCGGTCGCTGAAGTGACCAGGATATTTCGCGCAGTGCCTCGGTAATAACGCTCAAAATCCGACGCCTCGATTACTAGTTGAAATTGTGCAGTTGGCATAGGTTAAATAAAAAGCGAATAAAAATGTCGCGATACTGATTGTGCCTGTCAGTACTTTGAATTAGTCATTACTTTGAGTTAGTCAGTATCACGCTCTTGTCTTAAACAGACCTGCGTTAACAGTAACGCAGGGCAAACTCGTTATCGCTGGCTATTAAGCAAGCGCTGGTAGTCTTCTTCTGCTCTTAATAAAGCGACTCTCATTTGGTCAATTTCTATGTGAGTAGCTTCTGATTCTCGCTCAAGCTCCTTAATTTCTGAAAGCAGTTCTCTTCTTCTATATTCTGGTGTATTTCGATTAACTAACTCCGACTCTTTAGCCGCAGTAATATCAGAAATCTCTTTTAATCGATATTCGTGTCCATCTATACTTCGGCGTAACTGATTCACCTTACTTTCCATTTTATAGATCCGAAAACCTTTGTTATAACCTCGCTGGAAGATCCCTGCTAAATTAGGTGGGCAAACATTATTATTCTGAGCGCCTCTTGCTCCTTGCTGATAACCGTTACTTTCAGTACAAAATTGACGTAATCCAGCCGCATGACCTTTTTTATATTGCACAAGATCAGGAACAACATTGTGCTCAGCGCAAGATTGGCGGTGCTCCCCAATATAGGAGGTATTTCGACCAGCGCTGCCATCTTCTAAACCGATGATTTCCCAGTTAGCGGTGGTACATTCGGATTTATTCATGGTTGCGCAGCCCGTGAAATTGAGCAGAAAAATAAGGCTAAGTACAGCAGAGCCGATAAATTTTGATAGTTTGAGCGTCATTTTTGAGTTACCTTTTTATTATAATCGTGATCATTTTAGCAGTTATGAGGGCTTTTGGTAGCGAAATTCTTGAAATTCAAGAGGTAGTTCAACTAGCAAAGAGAGGATATTTTAGGAAAACAAAAAAATAAGGGGCTTTCAGTTTCCTGAAAGCCCCATCATATATGGCGCGCATGGAAGGAGTCGAACCTCCGACCGCCTGGTTCGTAGCCAGGTACTCTATCCAGCTGAGCTACATGCGCGTTGTTTGGTCAAAACTTTAATATTTCGGACTGAAGCCGAAAGGAGCGGTATTATCCTTGCCGGTTTAAAGCTTGTCAACAATAAGCTACCTCGACAGCAATAATCTTCTCGAAAATAATAAACTTGTCCCGTCTCATCCAAAAATTGCAAACCATATTTGCAACTACGATACTTGCAATTACGAAAAATGGCGGAGAGAGAGGGATTCGAACCCTCGATGGGCTATAAAACCCATACTCCCTTAGCAGGGGAGCGCCTTCAGCCGCTCGGCCATCTCTCCGATATAATCGATTTATTCAAATTTGAATGAAATACTAAAAAAGTAGCTGTTTTAAACCGCTACTTTTTGAGGGGTGGAATACTACCTGATTGATGTTAAAAATCAAACACTTTTTGCTGATTTTTAACATCAAATTATCCTTTTTTACAAAGATAGTAAAGACGTCTTAAGTTAGTCAGACGACATTTCCTTTTCGCGCTGTATTCGCATGTAAATTTCTTCTCGATGAACCGAGATTTCTTTTGGTGCATTAACACCAATCCGCACTTGATTACCTTTAACACCTAGTACCGTTACAGTGACATCGTCACCAATCATTAATGTTTCGCCAACTCGACGAGTTAAAATTAGCATTGCCAATCTCCTTTACAAAATATGGCTTTATAGACTGTTTTGCTTCCTTTGCGATTTTGTCCAACATAAAAAAGGGTCGCAAGTATAACAATAGACTATATCGCCGTCACTTATTTAATTATTTTCTGATTATATTAATAGTTATATGAAATAAGCATAAAATTATTCTTGTGACTCGACCCAGTCTTTGACCCAACTGAGAGAGGACTCTAACGCAGCGATATTATTTCCACCACCTTGCGCCATATCTGGTCGTCCACCACCTTTACCATCGAGCTTGCTCGCCAATTCCCGCATTAGGTTACCTGCGTGGTATTTTTTACACAAGTCTTTCGTTACACTGGTTACCAGACTTATTTTTTCATTGTTAACGGTCGCCAAAACGATAATCCCGGAGCCTAATTTACTCTTTATTTGATCGCTCAACTCTCTTAACGACTTGGCATCTAAGCCATCAACTTTAACCGAGAGTAGTGAAATATCACCGACCATTTGCTTAGAATCGAGTAAATTACCACCTTGCGTTGAAGATATTTTACTTTTTAACTTATCAATTTCGCGATCCTGCTGCTTTGACTTCATGATCAATTGATCAACTTTATCATTTAATGACATTCTATCGGTTTTAAGTGATGCCGCTAACTGAGAGATCAACCATCCCTGCTTTTGAGTATACTCAACTGCACTATCACCAGTGATCGCTTCGATCCTGCGTACGCCAGAAGCAATGCCTTGTTCGCTGATGATTTTAAAAATTCCGATATCGCCAGTTCTTTTAACATGGGTTCCACCACAGAGCTCTACAGAAAATTCAGACATAGATAAAACTCGAACCGTTTCGCCGTATTTTTCTCCAAATAACATCATCGCACCTAAAGATTGCGCTTTGTCAATCGAGGTGACCTGGGTTTCTACAGAATAATTAGCTCTAATATGATGGTTTACTGACTTTTCAATGGAGACAATTTCCTCTGGGGTCACCGCTACTGGATGTGAAAAATCAAAACGTAAACGCTCACTATCCACTAGCGAACCTTTCTGTTGGACATGCTCTCCCAAAATTTTCCTTAATGCAGCGTGAAGTAGGTGAGTCGCAGAATGATTTAACTCAGTATCGCGGCGTTTGCTTTCATCAACTTTTGCAACAATTGCTTCACCTTTTTGAATAGTTCCTGAACGTACAACCCCCTTGTGCAAAAACGCATCCTGCGCTTTGATGGTGTCTTGCACTTCAAATTCAAAACCTTCACCACTTAAAATACCTTGATCGCCTACTTGTCCGCCTGACTCTGCATAGAAGGGCGTTTCGGCTAATACAATACTTGCCTCTGTTCCATTGGTGATTGCATCCACAGAGCTGCCATCAATCAGCAAATCCATCACTTGTGATTGACCATCCAATTCCTCATAACCGGTGAAATTGGTTTCACCTTCAATGTGTAATTTATTTATTTTATTTTCATGTTCAAAACCAGATCCCATACGTCCTTTTTCTTTTTGTTCTTCTAAGAGTTGATTAAACCTTTCTTGGTCGATCGTTAGCTCTTTTTCTCTAGCTATATCCGCAGTTAGGTCATCTGGGAAGCCGTAAGTATCTTTTAACAAAAATACCGTATCTCCATCGATCATATCTCCCTGCATTCCTTTTATATAATCTTGCAATATTTTCATACCATTGCTCAAGGTTCTTGCAAATTGCTGCTCTTCAATTAATAAAGTCTTAACAATAAAGTCACGTTTTGCTTTTAACTCAGGATAAGCACTCTCCATTACATTGATCAATCCATCGACTAAAAGATTAAAAAACGGTTCGGTCGCACCTAGCTTGTTTCCATGTCGGACGGCGCGTCTAATGATCCTGCGCAGGACATAACCTCGTCCTTCATTTCCTGGTAATACGCCGTCGATGATCATAAATGTACATGAACGAATGTGATCGGCAATTACTCTAAGAGACTGATTTTCATAATCCTTCCTGTCTAGTTTAGCCGCGATAAACTGAATTAATTCATCAAATAAATCAATCTGGTAATTATTGTGAACAGACTGCATTACCGCTGCAATTCTCTCTAGCCCCATTCCGGTATCAACGGAGGGTTTAGGTAGAGGAGTCATATTTCCGGCTTTATCGCGATTAAATTGCATAAAAACCAGATTCCAGATTTCAATGTATCGGTCACCATCTTCATCAGGACTACCTGGTGGACCGCCTTCGACGGACTCACCATGATCATAAAAGATCTCACTGCAAGGTCCGCAAGGTCCAGTATCGCCCATTGACCAGAAGTTATCTTTGTCGCCTAATCTGGAAAACTGATCTCGATTGATTCCGATTTTCTCAAACCAGATTTTTTCTGCTTCTTCATCAGTTTCATGAACTGTTACCCAGAGTTTTTCAGCGGGCAACCCCAAAGTAACAGTTAAAAATTCCCAAGCGAATTTGATTGCATCCTGTTTGAAATAATCACCAAAGCTGAAATTGCCTAACATTTCAAAAAAGGTATGATGGCGAGCTGTGTAACCTACATTTTCAAGATCGTTATGCTTGCCTCCTGCTCGCACACAACGTTGGGAGCTGGTTGCTCGATTATAAGAGCGCTTATCATTACCTAAAAAGCAATCTTTAAATTGAACCATTCCCGCGTTGGTAAATAATAACGTCGGATCATTGTTTGGAATCAATGAGGCAGAATCGACACGCTGATGCCCATTTTTTTCAAAATAGTCTAAAAATGCCTCGCGTATTTCGTTGGTTGTCATACTCACTTGTTACTAGCTCCTATTACTCATTTCATCTGCTCAGCGAATTTTTCCGCGTTTTGGATTTATCTATACTAAACAGCAATTGAAGGCTGTTTTTATTTCTTCTGCGGAAAACCCGCGATATTTTAAAAATTTTTCTAACTTTACTCTTTGAGCAAAATCTTCTTTTATAAGATTTTTATCTGTCACCGAATAAGCTCTAATTTTCTTTAATAAAGTTTGCTCGCAAATATTTTGCCAATCGACAGGTTCTTCGATTAAGGTTTGTCTAATACAATCTTGACTAATATTTTGCTGACGAAGTTCTGTTTCAATTCGCAGCAGCCCCTGCCCTTTAGCCGATTTAGAGCGAATAAACGAACTACAAAAACGATTTTCATTTAGCCAATTTTCGTCGATTAAATAACGAAGCGTAGTTTGTATCGTTTCAGACCCGAACCCTTTTCTCGCCAGTTTTTCACCGATCTGCTTTTTGCTATGCTCTCTTATGGCAAGCATTCTACAAGCAGAGCTAATCGCTTTTTTTATCGCTTCGGTTTGTTCTTCAGATGTTGATACTTCAACAGGCTCATTGCTCATTTTGGTATTTTAATCGAAGCTCATGAGATCAGCTAGCATTGATTCTGGATAACTAAAATAAATTAACTAGCGTTATTGTAGGTTAAAGTATGAAGAATAATCGGCAAGGTTTCAGGCTAATCCGCTTTTGTAGCTTGGACTTTCTTAGAAACAAGTCCTGGTGGAAAGCTCTCTAGAAGAAACTCTGCATTGGTCAGGGCAATGGAAGCTCTTTCCTCTGGTGAACGGTTGCTGTAGATACCCAGTTTTCGAGATACTGATCCTCGCCATATAACCTCTTTTTTATCAGGATCGACAATATCCAAAACCAGAGTCCCTACTTCATATTCCCGAACAATGGTGCCAGCGTACCTGTTGGGCCAGTAAAAAGGGTAATAACCCCACATTCTGTAAAAGGTATCAACATCTGTTTTTTTATCGGTGATGATATGAATCCTTAATAGGAAATTAGGTTTTGCTTGCTCGTAGGCTTTGTTGAACCCTTTGCGATTTAAAATGGTTTCTATCGCATTAATCTGCCGCCGGTCATCTAAAGTGGTTACCTTGGTTTCGTCTTTAGATTCAACCCAGGCGTAGTGAGTTAACTTGGAATAATCATAATTTGTGTCATAGTCCGTGGTCACAGGCGGACTGACTTTGCACCCTGACAGTAACAATACAAAACTGGCGATTATCATTATGCTGCGTTGTAGTTTGTTCATAGACAATTCCACGATTATGGCAAATAAATCCTAACTTTCGGTTAATATATAATCCTCTTTTAACGCAAAAATAGCAACTTTTGTTAAGCGAAATTATGACTGTTCAACTGAAACTGATCCAATAAAAAAGGAGCCGCAGCTCCTTCTTTGTCCAACTTTTCTATTTTTCTCTCAACTTATTTCGTTTGAGTTTCGCCTTCATTAGCCTCTGCATTATCAGACGGAAGTAATTCAGCTCGAATGCGATTTTCTATATCATCCGATATTTCAGGGTTTTCTGCTAAAAAGTCAGCCACTTTTGCTTTTCCTTGCCCAATCCGGTCACCATTATAGCTATACCAAGCGCCAGCTTTATCGACAATGCCTTGCTTAACTCCTAAATCAATGATTTCTCCCATCTTAGACGTGCCTTTACCGTATAAGATCTGAAATTCTGTTTGTTTGAATGGTGGAGCAACTTTATTTTTAACCACTTTTACTCTTGTTTCATTACCCACTATTTCATCGCCTTGTTTTACTGCGCCTATTCGGCGAATATCTAAGCGAACCGATGAATAAAATTTCAGTGCGTTACCACCAGTCGTTGTCTCGGGACTACCAAACATAACCCCAATTTTCATTCGGATCTGGTTAATAAAGATCACCATGCAGTTGGTTTTCTTAATGTTACCAGTTAGTTTTCTCAAAGCTTGAGACATTAATCGAGCCTGCAGACCCATATGTGAATCACCCATATCGCCTTCTATTTCTGCCTTGGGTGTTAATGCAGCAACCGAATCAATCACCACTAGATCAACCGCTCCAGATCGAACTAACATATCGCAGATTTCCAATGCTTGTTCACCAGTATCTGGCTGCGAAACTAAAAGACTATCCAAATCAACGCCTAGCGCCTCTGCGTAAACTGGATCAAGCGCGTGTTCAGCATCGACAAATGCCGCTGTACCACCTTGTTTTTGACATTGAGCAATCGCTTGCAAAGTAAGGGTTGTTTTACCTGAAGATTCTGGACCGTAAATTTCGATGACTCGACCTTTTGGAAGACCGCCTATTCCTAGCGCAATATCTAAACCAAGTGATCCTGTTGAAATAACATCCATTTTTTGCGCTTGCACTTCTCCCATGCGCATGACTGATCCTTTACCAAATTGTCTTTCTATTTGACTTAAAGCCGCTGTGAGTGCTTGTTTACGATTATCGTCCATTGTTTACTCCACTTAATTTGTATGCAGAATCAGCTTTACTAGCTAATTCACTGATACACTAAATTTACTGTTTACTGGATTAAGTGGTTGAACCTTTGAACAACTTAATCGCAAGGGGTGTTTGATATTTCTACTACTCATCCTACACCTACTTATGTAAGTAGGCAAACGTTTTTTATAAAATTTTCCAAGCGACTGATTTTAACGTAAAATATCGCCCACTAAACCGAATGACACAATCGAGCGATAACACCAATGGCAATAACAATAAAAACCCCCAAACAAATCGAAAAAATGCGTATCGCAGGTCGATTAACCAGGGATGTATTGGAAATGATAAGACCGCATGTCAAAAAGGGTGTCACCACAGAAGAGCTCAATCAAATTTGTCATGATTATATCGTGAATGAGCAAAAAGCCATACCAGCCCCGCTTAATTATCATGGATTTCCTAAATCTATTTGTACCTCATTAAACCACGTGATCTGCCACGGTATTCCTGCCGAAAAAAAACTGAAAGACGGCGATATTATCAATATTGATATCACAGTGATCAAAGATGGGTTTCACGGCGATAGCTCAGCGATGTTTTTTGTTGGTAAAAAGTCCATCCTGGCAGAAAGATTGGTCAAAAATGCTCAGGAATGCCTCTATCTTGGGATCAACATGGTAAAACCGGGAGTTGATATAAAGGATATTGGTCGTGCGATTGAAAAACATGCACACGCTGAACGTTTTTCAGTGGTACAAGAATATTGTGGGCACGGAATAGGTGAGGTCTTTCACGAAGACCCTCAAATTCTTCATTACTATTCAAAAGATTCACCTTCGGTGATTTTAAAAGAAGGAATGACGTTTACCATTGAACCAATGATCAACGCAGGTAAGCGACATTCACGGGTATTAAAAGACGACTGGACAGTGGTGACTAAAGACAAAAGCCTATCTGCGCAATGGGAGCATACTTTATTGGTGACAAAAGACGGTGTTGATGTTTTAACTAAGCGTCCTGATGAAGTAATCTAACTACGACTATCAACATGATTGAAGCCCCTAAGTTCAAATTAGAAATTGACCCACAAGAATCACTGCTCAGTCAATTAAAGAAATTTGAATATCAATCAAGTGAATATTTAAAAACCAGCTTTTCCCAAGGCGTAAATGTTCGGGAACTCGTGATGAAACGATCCGAACATATCGATAGTCTCCTGATCACACTTTGGCATCACTTAAACATTAGCGAGCACTTTTCGTTAATTGCGGTTGGTGGATACGGGCGCGGAGAATTGCATCCTTTTTCGGATATTGATCTGCTAATTCTTACCGATAAGAAATGCGATAAACATCAGGTAGAAAAACTCCGCAATTATATTACTTTTCTTTGGGATACCAACCTCAATGTTGGACATGCAACTCGTACTTTAAAACAGTGTCTGGAATTAGCAGAAAGTGATATTACCGTGATCACCAATCTCACCGAATCTAGATTACTTTATGGCAATAAAGACTTGTTCGAACAAATGCGAAGTGCAACGGCTCCAAGTGAAATGTGGGATGCTCAAAAATTCTTTGATGCAAAAATAGACGAAAAAAAAATACGTTATAAAAAATTTAATAGTTCCTCCTATGATCTAGAGCCTAATGTTAAATCCAGCCCCGGAGGTCTTCGTGATATACAGCTCATTAGATGGCTGGCAGAAAGATACTTTTATCCGCAATCAATCTTTCAATTAATCAAAAAAAAAATGATCACCAAAAAAGAATATTACGCCTTAATTAAAGCTCAACTCTTTGTTTGGAAAATTAGATTTGCGTTGCATGTAATAAGTGGCACCGCAGAAGACCGTTTGCTATTTGATTTCCAAAAAGATACCGCAAAACTGATGGGATTTAAAGACAGCAAAAACTTACTAGCGGTAGAAAAACTAATGAAAAGCTACTATAGAAGCGCCGCAATCATACGGAACATCAGCGATATTCTGGTACAAGCGATAGAAGATGATTTAAGCTATCAAAACACTAACAAACAAGTCAGCTATTTAAGCGAAAACTTTCAAGTTGTTAATCAGCGGATCGATGTCATCAATAGCAAAATATTTCACACCCTACCAAGCTCTTTACTCGATGTTTTTTACCAAATCGCCAAGAACCCGCAGATAAAAGGGATCACTTCAAAAACTTTACGAGCCATTCGCTCGGCAAGAAATAAAATAAATCGAAAATTTGCCAAAGAATCAATCAATAAAGAACTTTTTATTAAATTCTGGCATCTAAAACACAGCTCATCACAAGCAATATTTTTGATGAAAAGAAGCGGTGTTTTATCGGACTACTTACCAGCATTTAGAAAAATTAGCGGACAGATGCAATACGATATGTTTCACAGTTATACCGTCGATGAACATACCTTGTTATTGCTCAAAAATCTGACGGACTTTACTCACGACATAGCAAAAACAGACTATCCACTTTGTTATGAGATAATGAGCAAATTAGAAAAACCTGAAATTATTTACTTAGCTGGACTGTTTCACGATATTGGCAAAGGTCGAGGTGGTGATCACAGTGAGATAGGCGCTCAAGAAGCTCTAGATTTTTGTCAGCAACATAAAATGAATGAACAAGATTCAGATACGATTAGTTGGCTGGTTGCTAATCACCTTTTAATGAGCTTAACAGCACAAAAACGTGACACCTCTGATCCGAAAGTTATTAAAGCGTTTGGCGATCTAGTGGGAACGGTCGAGCGACTCGAACTATTATATATTTTAACTGTTGCGGATATCCGAGCCACTAATCGCTCTCTATGGAATTCATGGAAGGATTCTTTATTAAAAGAGCTAGCCATTTCGACGTCCGGTTATCTAAAAAATGAGAAAATCAAGCAGCTAGAAACCTGGCAAGATACTAAGAACGCCGCGTTAAAAATTCTTACCGCCAAAGGCTACAAGCCCATGCAAATCGAACACTATTGGCAGCACCTCGACAATAGTTACTTCAGCAAGAATTCTGCAAAAACCATATCTTGGCACAGTCAATGTATTTTAGAGCAAATAAAAACGGTTCAATCTGAATCATCGAAAGAACAAACATCACAAAAAGTCATTGCTATACGTGAACGATTAGATGGTGGTGGAAATGAAATTTTTATCTATAATAAAGACGTTGACGATCTATTTGCCACATTGACAGCGACGCTAGCGCAGCATAACTTGAGCGTTCAAGCAGCAAGCATTTATACAGACAGCAATGGCTATTGCTACGACAGTTTTTTCACCCTGAATGCGTCTGGTAAAGCCACAATTAATAAAGGAGAGCAAATGAAACTGCTATCAGCTTTAGAGAAGAATATCGCTGAATTAGACTCTTCGGATATATCCATCCAAAAGAGAATGCCTCGACAGTTTAAGCATTTTGACGTTAATACCGAAATAGTATTTTCTAATGATCACTTTAGTCAATATACTCGACTCGATCTGGTCACCAAAGATCAACCTGGTTTACTTGCCCTGCTAGCACAAGCATTTAAACGTTGTAACCTTAGGTTGCATGATGCAAGAATCACAACTCTCGGAGAAAAAGTGGAAGATACTTTTATTATCAGTCATAAAGACGATACTCCAATCAATGATATTGAAGATCGAAAAAATATTGAACAAACGATAAAAAAACAACTCGCTGTAAGAAATTAATTTAAAGGTTTTATAAAGATGAATGCCAAAACAAACGATTTAAAGCAAACTATTGAAGATGCGTTTGAACAACGACAAAATATCAATCCAAGCAATGTATCTAAAGAGATTCTGGATGCAGTGAATCAAACACTTGCCCAACTTGATAGTGGCACGCTGCGAGTTGCCGAGCCGACAAAAAATGGTTGGCAAGTCAATCAGTGGGCAAAAAAAGCGGTACTGTTATCATTTAGAATTAGAGACAATCAAAAAATTAATGCCGGACACACTAATTACTTTGATAAAGTACCTCTCAAATTTGCCGACACGAGCGAGCAAGAATTCAATCAAATGGGCGTGCGAGTCGTCCCTCAAGCAATCGTGAGAAACGGCTGCTTTGTCAACAAAAATGTCGTCCTCATGCCAAGTTACGTGAATATCGGTGCATATATTGATAAAGGCTCCATGGTTGATACATGGGCAACAGTGGGTTCTTGTGCACAAATTGGAAAAAATGTTCACCTTTCTGGCGGCGTTGGAATTGGCGGCGTTTTAGAACCACTTCAAGCTGGTCCTACGATTATAGAAGATGATTGTTTTATCGGAGCGCGAAGTGAAATTGTCGAAGGCGTCGTAGTGGAAAAAGGCTCAGTTATATCGATGGGTGTTTTTATCGGACAAAGCACCAAAATTTTTAATCGTGCCACCGGAGAAATTACTTATGGTCGAGTACCAGCTGGATCGGTTGTGGTATCGGGCAGCTTACCTTCCGAAGACGGCAGTTATAGCTTATATTGCGCCGTCATAGTAAAACAGGTCGATGAAAAAACCCGCTCTAAAACTTCAATCAATGATCTATTGCGAATGGATTAATGTTCAAATAAGAATGAAATCACGCATCATCAATTAGGATTTATTTATGGCTAAAAAAGTACAAATATACGGAATAAAAAATTGCGATACCGTACGCAAATCACTCAAATGGCTTGATAGCAATAATGTCGATTTTGATTTTCATGATCTTAAAGTTGAAACACCATCCGCGACACAAATTAAAGGATGGCTAAAAGATGTCGACAAAGACAAACTGGTCAATAAGCGCGGCTTGACTTGGCGAAAAGTTCCTGATGAAGAAAGATCGCTAAATACTCAAAAAGAAATCATCCAGCTGATTCAAAATCATCCAACCGTGGTTAAAAGACCTGTCGCATTTAACGGAAACTCCTGGTCTGTTGGCTTTAAGCCGGAAGAATGGCAAAGCCTGTTTCTCTAACAAAATTCTTCTAAGGAATAACATCTAAAACAATGACCAAAAGCACACTTGACATTGCAGTCAATTTAATCGCCAGAGAATCAGTCACGCCTGAAGATGCCGATTGTCAAAAATACATTCAGCAATTGCTGCAAGAATCTGATTTTAAATTCGAACAAATGAACTTTGCGGACACCAAAAACCTTTGGGCTATACGAACCGCTAAACAGAGTAAATCAGATGATTGCCCTATGTTTCTTTTTGCCGGACATACCGATGTAGTCCCCGCAGGAAATTTAGATAAATGGCACACACCACCTTTTGAACCGACCATCAAAGATGGAGAACTTTACGGTCGCGGTGCGGCAGATATGAAAGGTTCAATCGCGGCAATGATCACCGCAACCAATCAATTTGTTAGTGAATACCCTGATCACAAAGGAAGCATTGCTTTTTTAATTACGAGTGACGAGGAAGGGCCGTTTATTAATGGCACGGTTAAAGTAATCGAAGAGCTACAAAAACGAAATCAGCGGATCGATTATGCATTAGTTGGAGAACCATCGTCGACTCAAATTTTAGGTGACGTAATTAAGATTGGTCGCAGAGGGTCTCTCACTGGTTGGCTAAAAATTCACGGTGTGCAAGGACATGTTGCTTACCCACATTTGGCAAAAAATGCCATCCACACCGCTGCTTATTTTATGGAAGAAGTTACCAAAATTGAATGGGATCAAGGAAACCAGAATTTTCCACCAACGAGTTTACAGATCACCAATATTCAAGCAGGCGAAGCATCTAATGTGATCCCTGGAGAAATCGATATCGAATTTAATTTTCGCTTTTCTACAGAATTTACTGCTCAAGAATTAATGAAAAAAATGGAAAATTTCGTAACTAAACATTGTGATAATAGCAATTTAGAGTGGAAAATAAACGGTGAACCTTTTATAACTGAATCTCCAGAACTAATTGACGCGACCAGTGCAGCGATTGAAAAAATTTGTGGCATAAAGACATCCAAACAAACCAGTGGTGGAACGTCGGATGGGCGATTTATTGCAAAAACAGGCGCACAAGTTGTGGAGTTAGGACCGATCAACAAAACCATTCATCAAGTCAACGAATGTGTCAAAGTTAGTGATTTAGATAAACTTTCTGATATCTATTATCAAATATTAAAAAACCTTCTGGCTAACTAATCATGGAATTAAACTGGCAACAATCAATAGGAATCGATCAAAATCATTTGATTGAGTTTAAAATATCTGAGACTGCGAATAAGCCATTTTTAATTCATCAATCCATTAAACAAGATCTACTCGATCTATTCTCTTCAGCAAAAAATGCTGGCTTAGAAATCTGTATTATCAGCAGCTTTCGTTCTTTCGAAAGACAACTCGCGATATGGAATAACAAGTGGCAAGGGCATCGCCCTGTCTATTCTCGCCATGGACGTCCGCTTAACGTCGTACAAATGTCAGATATGGAAAAATATAAAGCAATTAGTTTATGGTCTGCACTACCTGGACTGAGCCGCCATCATTGGGGGACGGATTTAGATATCTTTTTGCAAAACCCCATTCAAAAAGGACATAAAGCAGAGTTAGTGCCCCAAGAATTTGACCCAAAAGGCGTCTGCCATTCCTTGAAGATTTGGATGGATTCGAATCTAGGAAAATTTGGTTTTTTTCGCCCCTATCAGTCGTTTCGACAGGGAATTTCGGAAGAACCCTGGCATATATCTCATCGTCTAACCAGCAAGAACATTCTGGAAAACTTTCCATTTGAACAATGCTTAAAGCATCTTGACCGAAGTGAAATCCAATCTAAAGAGTTTATTTGCAATATTTTTGAGCATTACCAACAAAAATATTTCCTAAATATCTGCGAATAAGGCAGAATATACTCTCGTACAAGCACTAAACGTAGGTGTCGCTTATGTGGACAGCTATAATCGTTATTATTTTAGTATTATTATTCATTATTGGGGGAATGATGGTCTTACTTAAATCAAAAGACTTTAAAATTCCAGAAAACTATAAAAACTCAGAAAAAAGTAATTCATCTAAATCAGGATTTAACGATGATGACGATGACTACACAGGCTTTTAAACCACTACATAATGTCTGACAAACTGATACCAATTAACAGGCTCAACCTGAATCGCTACCCGGAAACAAATGACGGTTCGTTACGGGCATGGAATGCTGCGGATGAATACTTGTTTGAATGCTTGCACGAACATAACTTTCATGAAACTGACAAATTATTGATCATAAATGATCAGTTCGGCGCACTTACCTGCGGTCTAATTAACTACGAACCGTATTACTGGACTGACTCACTTCTCTCAAGAACCGCCATCCAACTTAATTTAAACTCTAAGGCAAATGCCAGATACAACTCAACAGATTCTCAAGCCACTCATATAGATCAATGTGAAAACTTTATTCCTGAAGATCTAAAATTCGACTTAGTCATTATTCGAGTTCCCAAACACAATAGCTTATTAAAGTTTCAACTAAAAAGTATTTTACCGCATATAAAACATTCCACAAAAATACTTTCTGCGGGAATGACCAGAGATATTCATAACTCTAACCTAAAATTATATGAAACTATTATCGGCACGACCAGAACATCTTTGGCGATGAAAAAAGCGCGCCTGATTTTTACCAATCTAGATAAAAAACCTGAATACACTTGCTATCAAGAAGTCGTAGATAGCAGCCTTGCTATCTATAAAATTCCAGAATACGACTTAACCAGTGTCGGCTTTTCCGGGGTATTCTCAAGAGATAGTTTAGATATTGGCACACGAGTTCTCTTGCAATTTATGCCAAAAACGAAACCTCAACAAAAATTAATCGATTTGGGTTGTGGCACAGGGGTATTAGGAACTTATGCTGCAAAACAAAACTCGGAACTAGAAGTCACTTTTACCGACGAATCGTGGCTAGCAGTCGCCTCTGCAGTAAAAACTTTCCACGCCAATATCGAAGGTAATGCTAATTTTAGTGTAACCAATGTGCTGAATAACTTAGCCGACAATCATTATGACCATATTCTTTGCAATCCTCCATTTCATCAACAAAATGTTCAAACATCAGCAATTGCTGATAAAATGTTTAAAGATTCAGCATTAAAATTAAATTCAAATGGCGAATTAAGAGTCGTTGCAAATCGCCACTTACCTTATGAGAATAAGCTGCAAAAATATTTTTCCAGCGTTGAAATTCTTTCTAAAGATCCAAAATTCAATGTCTGGCTTGCTAAAGATCCAAAAGACATCACTGCACATAAGACTGATTATTTATATTAAGTATTGGTTTTATTCTATTTAGATATTAATAAAACTCTTCCTCTATCAAAATCAGCTTGTCCCTTGAGTGAAATCATATAAATTAAACTACACTAATATTACCTTTTCAATTTTATGTTTCTCGGTTAACTTTTTACAAACTTTGCCGATATATCACATATTAGAGATAATTAGAGACATTTAGCATGGATCAAGTCAAGTTTCTGGATAAAAACTCTAGTTTGAGTGAACAATCCAGCTCATTTTTTCATGCTTATATCCACCCTTGTGTCATTGATGGTAAACCCTATATCGTTTATCCAAAGGGATTATCGGGTAAATCTCCCGACTTATTAAACCAACTAACTCAATATTATGAAAAGCAAGGGTATCGCCTAAAAGAAGATCAACGCACAGAAAAAACTCCAGATGAATTTAGAAAAGAGCGCCGTAAATGGTTGCCCCTCATTGTATTTAGTGCCAGTCTTTTATTTGAAACCAGCGCTTTTGCTGACGTAGAACTAGAGATCAATGAATCAGTCACTCAGGACTTAGAACCAGACCATCAGGTAGAACTTCAGTTAATCTCAAATAGTAAAATAAGAAAGCAGATCCACTCTAATTTATCACCCGAGACCGAAATAAGTCATCCGATAGAAATAAGTTCAAAGACTGCACAGTCCCTATTTATCGAATTTAAAAAGCGTTATAAAAAACAGAAAAATGATCCCAAATACATCACTAATGATCTAAAAGAAATTGCGAATTATTATAGTCGCTTTCCAGAATCAACCGCTCTTATAGATGAGCTTAAGAACAAAAATTGGAGCTTGTCATTCGATGAACATAATTGGGTAACGACTGGCAGCGGAAATCGTTCAAAAATAGACAAAGCCGTTATCCATTTTAATACTCGTTCAGCTGCACAACTAAAACTTAATAATGGTTGCAACGATAACCCTGTTTGCATTGCCTCACCGGCAGATGCAATGCTTCATGAGCTTCTACACGCCCATAGTATGTTGGTCAAGAGTGATGAGTTTATTGCGCAAGGCGGCTTAAATAATATGATATACCCTTATAAACATGAATATTCGGTGATTGATTCAGAAAGAAAACTCTACGCAACCATGAGTCGCCAGGATAATATTAAACGACCTCAGCGCAGAGATCACACAGGCCGAACGATTAAAGCAAACTGTCCAACTTGTATTAAGTGAATTCTTTTTTATCGCTTACTCGTTCTCGCACTCTCGCGTGGTAATGAATACAGAACTAATAATTGAATTCCACATAAATTCCCACACGAAGCCTGGGAAATAGGATGTTGAGAGCTAGGTAATTACTCCTCAACCCTGACTCCCCAAAGATCATGCGCATCCGAGTGAATAATTTGCACCCAAACCTTATCACCGACTTTAACATCGAACTCATCAGTCAAATGCACTAAACCATCGATTTCCGGTGCATCAGCGTAGCTTCTGCCTACAGCGCCATCTGTGTGAACTTCATCAATTAATATTTGAAATTCTAATCCGATTTTTTGCTTCAATTTTTCAGTACTAATTTTTTCCTGAACCGCCATAAAACGTTCGAGCCGTTCTTGCTTCACAAACTCATCGACAGGATCAGGTAGCTCATTTGCGCTTGCCCCTTCAACTGGCGAATAGGCAAAACATCCAACTCGATCCAGCTGAGCTTCTTCTAAGAAGTTTAATAGCTCTTCGAACTCCTCTTCGGTTTCCCCTGGAAAACCAACAATAAAAGTCGAACGAATAATTAGCTCAGGACAAATACTACGCCAATGATTGATCCGCTCTAAAGTTTTATCAATATTACCGGGACGTTTCATTAATTTTAAAATTCGTGGACTGGCGTGCTGAAATGGAACATCTAAATAAGGAAGTATTTTTCCTTCTGCCATCAAGGGAATAAGTTTATCGACATTCGGATAAGGATAAACATAATGCAATCTGATCCAAACGCCCATTTTTCCTAAATGTTCACATAATTCTAACAAGCGAGTTTTAACAGGCATACCATCCCAAAACCCAGTGCGATATTTTGTATCCACACCATAAGCCGAAGTATCTTGTGAGATCACCAACAATTCTTTTACGCCCGCATTGACCAATCGTTTCGCTTCACTGAGTACATCACCAACAGGACGCGAATCCAAATCTCCGCGCATCGAAGGAATAATGCAAAAAGTACAGCGGTGATTACAGCCTTCAGATATTTTCAAATAAGCAAAATGTTTAGGCGTCAATTTTATCCCATGATCCGGCACTAAACTGACAAAAGGATCATGCGCGGGTTTTGGGATGTGTTGATGGACTTGAGTCAACACTTCGTCATAAGCGTGAGGACCAGTAACCCCTAGTACATTAGGATGAATATCAGTAATTTCATCTTCTTTCGCGCCTAAGCAACCTGTCACTAAAACTTTTCCGTTCTCAGCGAGTGCTTCTCCAATGGTATCGAGTGACTCTTGAACGGCACTATCGATAAATCCACAAGTATTCACTATTACTAATTCAGCATCATCATAAGTTGGGACAACATCATAGCCTTCGGTTTTAAGCTGAGTTAGAATTCGTTCGGAATCAACAAGGTTTTTCGGGCAGCCTAATGAGACGAAACCAACTTTTGAACTTTTAGTAGATTCTTTTTCAGTTTTGTTGGATGGCGAATTAGAATCTATCGCCGCATTTTTATATTTCAAGTTAAGATCTAGAATTGAATTAATTTGCGTGCATTCTACACTAGAAAAGTAAAATCTAGAAACTATCAGCTCGCTCGCCCCTTGAAAAAGCTGAAAAGTACTAACGCAAAAATGTTAGAAAATTGGGATGGAATCCAGCGTAGAAAATCGGAAAGTCTAAAGCCAAATATAAAATATACCATTAGAATAACCCAAAAAACCTGGTACGTAAAAAGAACGATTAACCCCCTGTTTCAAACTTTCGGTTCATTAGGCGTTGAAAAAGTCAATCTCCGTGCCACAGAATGAACAAACTCACCACACTGAGCCTTTATTAATTAGAGTTGGTGTACAAATGGCTATATAACACCCAGAACCCCTAAACCTCCCTAATTTTGTCAATAAACCAATAACTTAGAGCTACTAGTGCAATGTGTTATTAGCAATATATTAACAATTACTTACGGTTTATACTTGCTAGAGCTGCTTAAAATTCAGTAGTATTTATCCTGATTTTTGATCGCCATTAAAATTTCCACTTGCACACAACCAAGGATTACCGAATGAAAAATTTACAAAAACTTATCCTATTTATTTTTCTGGGCACAGTATCTCTAATTGCAATATCCAAGCCCGCAGATATTCCCGTTAAAGACTTTTTTAAAAATCCTGAATTTTCGGGACTTCAGTTATCACCCAATGGCAAGTATCTAGCTGTACTTTCGCCAATAAACGACCGCAGAAATATTGTGGTCATGGAGGTTGAGGGCTTAAAAAATGTACGACCTTTAACTGGTTTGAAAAAGCAAGATATCGCTGGATTTTTCTGGGCAAATAATGATGACTTAGTATTCACCATGGACAGCGACGGAAACGAAGCTTTCAGTCTTTTTGTTGTTAATAGAGATGGCAAGGCGAAAATAAAAGAATTGGTTGGCTCATCAGCAGGTTCATCGGGAATTCGCACCGCGTCGGTTGTTCATAGACTACCAGACGACCCAGATCATATTTTAGTTCAATCAAATCAGCGAAGAGTTAAAGCGCCAGACCTATATAAACTTCCACTAGACAGCCGCTGGAGTGACCGCCGTAAAAAGAACCCTAAGATGAAAATAATTGCTAAGAACCCTGGTGACGTACAAGGCTGGCTAGTTGATAACGATGGAGATGTCAGGGGCGCTTATTCTGTCAAGGGCACACAAGGTAAATTTCACTACAAAGAAAAAGGTGAAAAAGATTTCAGAGTTCTAAAAGAATTCAGTATTTTTGATGAAGGAATTACCCCTCTGGGTTTCGCATACGATAATAAAACTATGTATGTCTCATCAAATATCGGGCGAGATCGTCAAGCAATTTATACCTACGACCCAGCGAAAGATAAATTAGGAGACATGATCTATGGTCATGACGTAGTTGATGTAACTGGTCTAATTACTTCTAGAAAACAACAAAAATTAATGGGTGTTGCGTATTTTGATGATTATCCTAAATCTGTCTATTTCGATGATGCAATGAAAACGCAGCTAGAAGGTCTCAAAAAAGCCTTTCCGGGTAAACAAGTTAATATTACCAGCCAAAGCAAAGATGAAATGTTGCAAATTTTGTTAGTCAATAATGATAGAGATCCTGGCAACTATTATATGTACGACAAGAAAACTGGACAAGTTCGGTTTTTATTATCAGTTAGCAAATCAATCAACCCTGATGATATGTCCCCTATGAAACCAATTAAATTCGCGAGTCGGGATGGTTTAACCATAAGAGGTTATCTAACCGTTCCTAAATCCAGTGATGGAAAAAAATTACCACTCATCATTAACCCGCACGGTGGCCCTTTTGGTGTTCGAGATTTTTGGAGATACAATACTGAGCATCAATTTTTCGCAAGTCGTGGATACGCAACTGTGCAAGTTAATTATCGCGGCTCTGGAGGTTATGGTCGTAAATTTGAACAAGCTGGATACGGTGGAAAGTGGGGCGCAGAAATGCAAAACGATTTAACCGATGCAGTTAAATATCTGGTTAAAGAAGGGATTGCAGATCCCGAAAGAGTTTGTATTTACGGCGGTAGTTACGGCGGATATGCAACTATGGCAGGTTTAACTTTCACTCCGGAATTATATAAATGTGGTATCAACTATGTTGGTGTTACCGATGTAGGATTATTATTTACATCTATGCCTAAACATTGGGAACCAGCCAAAGAAGTCATGAAAGTTCAAATAGGCGACCCTGATGACAAAGAATTAATGAATCGCATGTCACCACTTGCTCATGTTGATAAAATAAAAGCTCCATTAATGATCATCCAGGGAGCCAAAGATCCTCGTGTTGTCAAACAACATGCAACTGACTTAAGAGATGCACTTGAAGATAGAGGAATAGAATTGACTGATGACGAATGGATCATGAAGCAAAATGAAGGGCACGGATTTAGAAAAGAAGAAAACAGAATTGAGCTTTATGAGAAGATGGATAAGTTTTTAGCTAAGCATTTAAATTAGACTGAAAATCTTTTTTTTCTGAACTTTAACCTTGAGCAATTTAGTGAAAGCTAAATTGCTCTTTTAGTATTTTATTTCGAATTTTAATTGACAAATAAATTTTTAAGCGTATTATCCGCAGCCAGTTAATAAAAACCTCAATTTCACATAGGAGCTTATGCAATGACAAAAACTTTTAGAGAACAATATACATAACCTTCCTATGCTTATCGCTCGGAAGGAAAATACAAACCTTTCGAGTCAGATTTTAATTCTATTAAAGCCCTGATCGGATAACGTTCAGGGCTTTTTTCGTTAGGTATTTTTTATTTTGATACTATCGATCGCTTTTGATAAAGCAAATATCGATGGTAAGGATACTGTTATGCCTATTAAATTAGAACTAAATAAAAATGCACAAAATGGTTTAAAGCCGGTAAAAATTTATACCCGAGATATTGATAACTTGGCGATGTCGCAATTAAAAAATTTATCGCAGCTACCATTTATTCATTCACATATAGCAGTCATGCCAGATGTCCACGCTGGAATCGGCGCAACTATTGGCTCGGTTATTCCGACCAAAGGAGCGGTTATTCCATCTGCCGTTGGTGTTGATATTGGTTGTGGAATGAACGCGGTGCGGCTTTCGATTAGAGCTTATCAATTGCCCGATAAGTTAAAGCAAATTAGAAACGCCATCGAAAGAGCGGTACCTGTTGGTATGAGAGCACACAAAATGGTTTCAGCAAGAGAAGCAAGCTGTAAGAAGCTTCAAGCTGGAATTGATAAACTCTTTGCTAAACATACATCGTTAGAAAAAATGATGAAGAACCCTAAACAAAAATGGGTTCAGCAAATGGGGACTTTAGGTTCTGGGAATCACTTTATCGAAATATGTATTGATGAAAATCAAGACGTTTGGATTATGTTGCATTCTGGAAGTCGCGGAATTGGCAATGCAATAGGTCGCTATTTTATACAAAAAGCGAAAAAAGATATGCAGGGACATATGCATAACTTACCTGATAGAGATTTATCATATTTCTCAGAAGGTAATAAAAATTTTGATGATTATTTTGAAGCCGTTAATTGGGCACAAGAATATGCACTACACAATCGACAAGAAATGATGGGACTAGTGATCAGAGCAATTGCTCCGTTTCTTCCTAAATTTCAGCCGACCAAAGAAGCGATTAATTGTCATCATAATTATGTTCAACAGGAATTTCATTTCGGTGAACAAGTTTACGTTACTCGCAAAGGTGCCATCAATGCGAGTGAAGGTGAATTAGGTATTATTCCGGGCAGTATGGGAGCGCGCTCTTATATCGTCAAAGGAAAAGGTAATCCAGATTCATTTTGCTCTTGCGCACATGGCGCTGGTAGAGTTATGACGCGAACAGCCGCTAGAAAAAGATACCGACGCAAAGATATGGAAGAACAAACCAAAGGCGTAGAGTGTCGAAAAGATAGTGGTGTCATTGATGAAATTCCATCCGCATATAAAGACATTGATAAAGTTATGGCAAATCAAACTGATTTGATTGAAGTTGTCCATGAACTAAAGCAGGTTCTTTGTGTGAAGGGATAAATTAAGATTGCAGACGGCGATATCCCTCTGCAATCTTAAACAATATCGTTTTAACCATCTGACTAAGTAACAGGTAACACAAATGAAAAATATCGTAATTTTTTTAAAACAAGGAGAAAGCTAACATGAAAAATAAGCTAAGAACCAGAGCTGGCTATAAAACCAGCCGCTCACGAATTAACCTTTTTAAACGGAAACAAACTCATGGAAATAAATTTATTAAACGAGGTACTAGCGTGTCTAGATGATGGACGACGACTTATTCATTATTACAAAGATAAGTATGCATTTTTTCTTTTGGATGCCGCATTATCCGAAAAACAGTCCTTAAATTTGTCTAACATTAAAGCAGGACACCTAACTAAATTACTACAAAAACCGTTAGTAAAACAATTAACGTCTCGATGCGGGAACGGTATTATTACCAAGCAACATCTAGATGAATTTTACGTGAATGATTACGAATCTTATGTGATTACTTTATCTGAATGGGGTTGTAAAGAAGATTACTCTTGGGCGCAAACCTCTCGTCCTGGGAAAAACCTTGTAGTTCAACTAAACTTTACCGGTCAACATGATCAATTTATGAAAGATTTGAATATTGATGGTGAATTATTTAAGTATGGTTGTCATCCGGTTCACAACACAAAGAGCTCTTTAGCATGGGCTAGAATTGATCTTGATTTTGAAACGGGAGAAGTATTGATCGAAGAAATTCAAAACGATTGGTTAAGGGAGGTTCTTTACCAACTAAAAATTTCACAAAGATCAATTGGTAAAGGAAAACGCCATTATCGATATTGTGGTCAAAAATATAATGCGGAACAGATGCTCGAATATGCGAGTAAGACTCTGCAGCGTTACTCTAAAATTTGGAGCGAAGCAATGTTGTTTGCGACGATTGAATTTATAAAGAAGGATTTAGGAATGAATAAGATTTTCTATCATACGGTGGAAACCGCTAAAGTACTGAAGAATCTAGATTACTCATTTCCTCCAGTCAGTCTTTATACCGATCTACCAAAGAAGTTTTGTTTCAGCAAAGTAAACGAAGCACCCTATTTCATCTCCAAGGAGAAGAAAATAAAGCGACGATTAAAAATAATCAATCAGGCAAAATGGTTTTATTTAGAGCTATAAACTAGATAAACAACTGAATCAACCCACAACATATTATTTTAATTAAAGAGGAGCACAATATGGCAAAACAAAAAAACACAAAGTCGGATTCCGCGAGTCATTTACAAACTCGTCCCGCACCCAGAAACCCTTTTTCAGATCATCCTTTGATGCGAAAAGGTGGTGTGCATGAAAAAAGCAAAAAAGCTAAAAGAGCTTCCGCTCGTCGCGAGACTAAGCAATTAGTCCGCGACTGGCGTTCTATCTGCATATCATTCAATTAAAACTATTTTATTCTATTTTTCTTTATTCCAACATTTCACGAAGTCCTCGCGCCGTTAAATTTTAGCCCCATTGCCCCCAATACCGGAAAATCACTCAGCTTGATGTGACGAAAAGGTGATGAAGCAGTGATGATTAACCCCTATTTCATCCAATTTCCTGAACCGCATGTTAAAGTTTGAGTCAACAAATACTTAATTCAATGCGGAGCATACAATGCGTCGTTTTATTGTTCGATTAAGGCTTTCTCTTGCAACTATAATTCTATTGTTCTCAACATCTTGTAGCGATATGGAGAGCAGAGTTGAGCCAGACATTTATCAATCAATCCCCTCGAATTACGAACCTCTTCCAGAGCAAGGAATAAATATACTGTTCATCGGTAACAGCCTGACTTACTCCAATGATCTACCTGGAATTTTGCAACGAATGCTCATTCTCGCCGATGTAGAGGTCGGCAAAATTGAGTCCCAAAGCCTAGGTGGTTATGGTCTACCGGATCATTGGCAGAGAATCATTACCAGGGAGCGTTTAGCCGTTTCAGGATGGGATATTATTATTTTGCAGCAAGGTCCTTCAGCAACTGAAGGGCGACCTTATCTGCTTGAGTATACCCCGCTTTTCGATTCAGAAATAAAACAAAGCGGCGGAAAGACAGCACTTTACATGGTTTGGCCGGCTAAGGCGCGCTTTTTTGATTTCGCAGGAGTTTCCGACTCCTACGCATCAGCAGCGAGATTAGTCGATGGACTGCTATATCCTGCGGGGGAAGCTTGGCTTGCTGCCTGGAGACGAGATCCTTCCATTGCATTATATAGCGCGGACAATTTCCATCCGAGTTTACTTGGTACCTACCTTGCTGCATTAACCATGTTTGAGCAAATTTCTGGGAAAGAACTCAATGATCTACCGCCAATCATTCCAGCAGCAAACGGCGATGTAACCATCGACACTGCAACCGCCAGAATATTGCAAGACGCGGCAAAAGAAGCTAATCTGAATTTTGCGCTCTATCCACTATAATAAATTAATTGGAATCGATATGCGATGCCACCAACTCATGTTATTTTCTCTGTTACTACTCACTTGTTTTAATTCAAAGGCTGATTATCATAGCGAAGTAGTCGAAATAAACAAACAAAGGTTACATCTAACGTTTTGGAGTGATAGTGATATCGGGAGCAACCGCCACTCGAGTAACTCTAAGTTGAAATCAACGGTGATTTTACTCTCAGGTCCGACTGACAACTGGAATTCGGATTCTGCCTGGTATGCGAGACTAGCCCCTAAACTTGCTAAAACTCATCAAGTAATCATTATTGATCGAGCGGGTCAAGTTCTAGCTAATCCAAATGCCAAGGTCGGATATGCTCAATTTGGTGATGATCTAAATCAGTTATTCGAGCACTTGAAATTGAAAAACATAACCATCATATCCTTTGCGAGTGCTAACTTAGCTCTCAATCAATTCTTTAGTGTGGATACAACCACTAACGTGAAATCAGTCATCATGATCGATCCTGATGTTCTATTACCTAACGCGATTGCTCGCTATACCAAAGACGCGCTACCCTTCAAGCAAAACCTAATTAAATACTCAAACTACATTGACGCTGGAAAATATAACCAACGAGCGTTGCAGAAAAACCAATCAGAATTAGAACAATTAAAGAAACTATCAAATGATGATGTTGATACAGATTGGAACTATGTCAAAGAAATATTTTCCAAACGCCTAGAATCTGAGAATTTAAAAAATTTATTCAGAGAAATTGCTATCTATGAAGAAGATCTTAACAATGCTTTTAGTAAAAGCTTTCCAAAAAATATTCCATTAACAATTATCGATACAAACTTTGAACAACACTACATTGAACAGTCGAAAGAAAACAAAGAAATAGAAGACTTACGAGCGTGGCGGCAAGAAGCAAGTCAATACTACAAACGGTTGAGCACACTTTCTGATAAAAACCAATATATACACCTGACTACGAAAGAGCATCTCGTTCCCTTTTCAGATCCAGAATTACTGGTAAAGTTAATTAACCAATAGTCAGCTAATCTATTCGAGATAAAAGCTCGATACTCCCCTCTGCATCTTCTGCAATTGTGAAGATAGCTGTTGTGTTTTTAACTGAAAAATAACGACGATGTTTATCAGTAAACGGAAAAACTAAACGCCGTTCACTAGTAATCGTATTATATTCGAATAACCCTTGCTCAGATGCTTCAATAGAAAAATAATAAATAAGATCTCCAGAAATCTGCCAACTTAACCAGTTAGTTCCATCAAATTCAGCAAATAGATGTTCGGCTCTAGAAAATCCAGTCTTAGATTTAAGATCAACAGGTAATTTCCATAAACCCGATTGATGTATTCTAGAAACATATAAATCGCCATTAGGATGTTGATTCGCGCTATAACCACCTTCCATAGTTACTTGTTGGTGCTTTCCGTTGCTTATATCATAGCGCCAAATTTGCCATTCGCCAGATTTTTCTGATGAATAAAAAATGGACTCTCCATTAGTAGACCAATTTGCTACCGACGATTTATGGGTGATATCGATAATTCGTTTTATATTTTTATTTGCTATATTTAAAGTAAATATTTCATCTTCATGTTGGAATAGAATTTGGCGGTCATCAGGCGACCATTTAAGCGGTGTTAAACCAAGCGAGGCTGGAGAGTAAGATACCTTGTTATGTTTGCCATTTTCATCAGTCAACCAAACCTGAAACTTGCCTGACTGATTAGATAAATAAGCAATAGAATTTGAATTATTCGCGAAGCTCGGCATTAATTCATTAGAGGTTGTCTTGGTTATATCCGCTATTTTTTTCTCCGTTAACAAATCATAAGAGTGCAAATTTAGATCCACCTTTGACTGAGTGAAAACGATTCTTTTTGCATTTATATCTGTATTAATACTGCTCGAATTTTTTCCTATAAAATAAAAGGGCTGAAAACTGTTATTTGATAGCTCATATAGATGCAATTGTTTATCTATCACAGACAACAATTTTTCTTGTGAACCAAACCATGTGATGCTCGATATTTTTTCTGAAATCAAATTGCTGGTGATAAGCTCTCCATTCTCAGTATCGTAAATCATCAGTCTTAGCCTATCAGTAGCTAGATATCTTACGATCGCAATTCTCGTACCCAGTAGATTTCCGACAACAAAGTAATCGCCTTTAAAGTTACCTTCTTGCTTAGGCAGAGTCAGTTGAGTAATTCTTTTTGAGATTAACGAATAACTATAAACAGCATAAGGTCGGTCAAAGGACTCTCTTTCGTTGAAATATATTTTTTTAGACTTTTGATCCCATGCTAGATAAATCAAAGATCTTTCAGAACAATTCAAAACCTGATTTTCTTCTGTCACATTGCTATAACCATCCAAAGCGAGCAAACTTACACCACATTCACGCTCATGAATATTATTCCAATGGCTATAAATTATTTTATTTGAATCTGGACTCCATGCCAAACTCAAGATATATTTTGATTCGTGTGTCAAACTCTTCGTCTGCCGGGTTTCTACATCAAGAAGATATATAAATTCCTCTCCTTTTTTTTGATCAACCTGTACAAAAGCAATTGATTTTCCATCCGGTGAAAATCTAGCTAACTTTTCTACTCCGGGCGAATGGGTTAATGTTGATTGGATAAATTTCACTTCATCAACGCTACTTAAATATTTTTCATAAACATAACTAACAAAAACAATCAGCGTAAAAACGGAAAACATAATCACTTTGGTAATAGTGTAATCAACTTTGTTGGATTGGCTCTTTCCTTTTTTGAAGTCATTTCTTGACAGAACATCTTGCTCTTCATCCGAATTATTGCTTTCTGGAATGACCAATCGATAACCAACTTTAGGAATTGTTTCAATCGTTGGTTGTGGTGATTCGGCTAGCGCTAATAACTTTCTTAACTGAGAAATTGATCGATTTAATGCGTTATCACTTATCACTTGCCCATGCCAAACTTTCGAGTTAATCGCATCCCTCTCGACAACCCGTCCTTGATTCTGATAAAGAAAAGATAATACATCAACTAATCTCGGCTCAACCTGGCTAGTTAGACCACCATACAATACTTGGTTCGCCTGCAAATCGAACATAAGGCTTCCAATTTTTATCTGATTATTCTGAGAGTCCATATATTTAGATGAGAATAACTATTTTGAGCAATGCTATCACAACTTCATCACCGTTTGTGTATGGAGTTGAAGCATTTATTATTTATAAGATTCTCAATTACGCTCTAATAACAAATCGAACTCACAATCATAGTTGTGATAGCAATGTAATTGATTTTCTATACAAAAGCTAGAACAACAAAAATGCCTAGTTACAATTTCAGACAGCATGACAATCTAGATGATAAAAATTGAATTAATGTTGAATTTTTGACTGCGGAAACATATTGAAACCAATCGTAACATAATATTGTCTCATCTCGGTTATAGAGAATTGTTTTTTTTGCTAAATTATAGATATCATAGACTAGCAAACAGACTTATTTAAATTAAATAAAAATAATTTCATGTAACGATTTTATTCTAAAAATAGTCTACCAAAAAACAGACCAAATAGGAGTATAACAATGCAGCATCATGTTGCGGACTCAGTTGAGGACAAGAGGTTTTTTGCGAATTGTATTCTAGATCCAATGTATCAGACATTGACAACGTCAAACAAAGTAATTCGTCTTAGAGGGAAGCTTTTTTTGGTTTTATGCTGCCTGGTTGATAATCGTAATATTTTGGTTACTCGCGATTTTCTTATAGAAAAATATTGGCAGGGTAATAGCTACACAGGAAAAACAGCCGTCACTCATTCTATTTGCCACTTACGTAAAACTCTTAAAGATCAAAATATACAGGCATCGATCATGACCTTATCTAAACGAGGTTACATATTTAACTATTTTGAAAAACCGTCAACTTCTGAATCTCATAATTCATTGCCCAAGCATACAAACATGCAAAAAATCTAATAATAACTAATATTTTGGTAAGTCCACGCACTTTGCATACCAGATTCTATAACTGCCAAACATCCTTAACCCTCTAATTTCAAATCTAATCATTTTCTATCATCCATAAAAAAACCCTCAGATTGGCAGATCATGAGGGTTAACAACCAGGGCGTGATGACGTTGAATCACCACCTCTCTATGAAACTACAAATCATGTTGAACATCAAATTTTTTAGGTTGAAAAATCATTGAATAATAATTGACTATTTATGTAAAAATATTTCAAAACATGTCAGCATTCAAGGATATTTATTCATATCAATTATTTCTTACACAATTCAACATATTCAATTTTTTTTCAATTAAAAATCAATCTTATTAAATTGCTCTTGAATTTTAATTCTGTTTTTATAGTTAACTGAATGCATGCGATGAACATTCTTTTTTACGCCACTGCATCAAACTACTAACTAACAAAATTACAGGGTGAAGTTATGAAGAAAAAACGATTTAATCGATCACAAGTTGCGAGTGCTTTGCGAACAGCATTAATCGCATCGACAGGAGTATTATTACTTAATACTCCTACTATTTATGCTGCTGACGAAGATGATGACGAAAAGAAAATTGTTATCACTGGAAGTAGAATAAAACGCATTAATTCAGAAGGTCCATCTCCAATCGTTTCGATTTCCCGTGAAGATATGGACAAACAAGGATATGCTACGGTCGCAGACGTAATCGACGGACTCTCACAAAATGCAGGAGGCACACTCGATCAATCTTTTACCTTTGGGTTCACTCCAGCGGCATCTTCCGTTAACTTACGCGGCTTAGGTTTTGGTCGATCACTCGTATTAATCGACGGGCGTCGTTTACCAATTTATCCAACAGGTATTAGCGGTACGACCAACTTTGTTAATCTAAGCGCAATTCCAACGGCGATGATAGAAAGAATTGATATTTTAACTGGTGGCGCATCTGCTATTTATGGTTCTGATGCCATCGCAGGCGTTATTAATATCATCACTAAGACTGATATCGAAGGTATTAACCTGGAAATGCGCGCAGGCGGTACAGACGAAGGCGGAGCTTCGACTACACGAGCAAATTTACTTGCTGGATTATCATCTGACTCCACTCAAGTTGATTTTGTTGTTGACTATTTTGAACAAAAACCCCTTTGGGCAAGTCAGCGGGATTACGCAGGTGCGGATAACGCTAATCCACGCGGTAACTTTTCTATTGGCGGTTCAACTTTTTATACATTTCCTAACTTTGAAACCATTCAAGATCCAAATTGCGGAACCGCTAATGATGCTCTGGGAGGATTAGGGCAACCCGATCAAGCGGTAGGGATCATCACAGGAAGTGAGGTCTGGTGTGGATTTAATCGTACCGCTTTTAGACAATTGATCGCACCACAAAAGAACATGTCCGTATCAAGCAGGGTCACCCATGAGTTTAACAGCGACTTAAAATTATCGGCTCGTTTTGGCGTTTCTCGCAATGAAGTTAATACTCAATTAGAACCAAACTTCTATGGTGGTGGACTATTTACAGGGACTGGTAACTTGGTACCAAATGGCGGCGCTTTTGTTCCTGCTGGAGCTTCAAACAATCCGACAACTGGTACTGCAAATGAACAAGCAGGTTTCTTTGTTCGCCGCTTAGTCGAGTATGGCCCAAGAACTAGCGATATTGACGACAACGGTCAAAATGCCTTGGTTACTTTGTCTGGTACATTTGCTGATGCAGCCTACGATTGGGAAGTTGGCTATATGTATTCAAATTCAGAGATTACCAATCGTCGCCCTAATATAATATTGTCAGCATTAAACCTCGCAGTGGATAATGGCTTAGATTTATTTCAGCCTATTCCTCAAAGCGTCGTTGATGCAACCAGCTTTGCCTCGATAAGATATTCACAGTCAAGTCTCAAAGGGTACGACTTTAGTATCTCAGGTGAACTTCCATTCGAACTTGCTGGAGGTAATATTGGACTTGCTGTACACGGAGAATCCATCAGAGAATATTATGATGATAATCCTGATCCTATTACTATCGCAGGCGAAGGGTTTGATGGTGCTTCGGCTGGCGGCGGTCAACGTGATCATACTGGATTGGGCGTGGAATTATTATTTCCTGTGCTCGATAACTTTAACATCACGATCGCAGCACGATATGATGATTACGATGACGATTCAAATACTGGTAGCGCAACGAGTCCGCAAATTAAATTTGAATACCGACCAATGGACTCACTACTAGTAAGAGCGAGTTGGGGTGAAAGCTTTAGAGCGCCCGACATGCAGCGGCTATTTGGTGCGACCACGCGTGGTTTCATCACCCTAACTGACCCCTTCAATACAGACCTAAATGGTGACCCAATTACCGTGCAATCAGTTAATACCCTAACCGGATCGAACATTGACCTTGCTGAAGAAGAAGGTGAGAACTGGGGCGTCGGCGTCGTTTGGGAAATCACTGACGATCTTAACTTAACCGCTGATTGGTTTAATATAGAATTAACCGAAGTGATCGCGACTCCAACCGCACAGTTCTTATTAAATTCCTGTTTCGCGCAGGTCGCTGGACGCTCACCCGATGATCCAAATAATTTCTTCACCGATTCTAATGGTAACCAACGAGCTAATGGCGGCGGAACTTGTGACCAAATTATCTTTGATGGCACGGGAACTCTCCAGGGGAACGCTTCCTCGATTTCAGCTGGCGCACTAAATCTATCACTGCGTGAAACCAGTGGACTTGATATTGGTCTGGATTATAGTTGGTCCACCGAAGTAGGTAACTTTAAAACTGACTTAAAACTCACTTGGATTGACGAGTTCGTCACGCAATTCGATGACACTAGCGAACCACTGGAAAATATTGGAATTGGTGCTCTACCCGAAACCAGAATCAACTTAGTACAAGGTTGGAACAATGGTGATTGGAGTGCAACCGCACGGATCAGCTACATCGATGAAATAGCGGGGCAATTCTGTGTCAATTCTCCTTGTATCGATTCGGAGTTCATTGATTCTTATACAACGGTCGCGGCGAGTGTCGGTTATGACTTTGGAGACTATGGACGGATTTTAGTTGGCGTAAATAACCTGTTCGCCGAAGAGCCTCCAGAAGATCCAACTCAAAACAACTGGCCTTGGTTCTTTAACTCAGGTGGCTATTACAATGCTAAGGATAGAGAAGGATATGTTCAGTGGACCGTTGGCTTCTAATTGCTAATAGAACACAAAAAAGCCGAGAGTTTTCTCGGCTTTTTTTATTGTATATCTAATTTTACTACAATCTAGGGTTTAAATTGTTGCTGCAATTGCGTTAAGTATTTTTCATATCGCTGGGACTGGTAAAGACTGTTCTTATTAATTCCACTCCTTACCTGAAAACTACTCGCGGATCGAATATATTTATTATCATTGAAATTATCCAGAAATTTCTCTTGCCAATCCAAATTGCAATATGAAAATAGCTCTTGTGAGTTTTTTTTTGAATTATTCACAAAGTCCTCATATTGAATATGATAGATCTGTTCAGGAAACAAACTATCCCAATGCTTCATTAATTTTTCAAACAATTCATAATAATGGGCACAATTTTTCAGAGAGTAAGCGTAGGGATGCCCTTCATAAAAATCTTGTTTATATAGAGAAAAACAAGCATCCACGGAATTTTTGCGACAGCAAATTATTTTGGCTTTAGGAAAAATCATCTTAATAAAACCAATATTCCAGAAGTTGGGCAAGAATTTATCAACTATTCTTTCTGAAGAAGGACTTTGCGCAAAATCGAAATATTTTTGACTCAGCAACTGGTATTGCTTCTGCCTTAAATCGAAGACATTACTTGGATACCTCTTCTCTGGCATTCCAAGCCTTTCTGATTCTAAAATCACTTGAGAAAAATATCCTGATTCGCCAACACTGTGAATATTTTTGGCATTAGACAACAAAAACTCTATCAGAGTAGAACCTGAACGAGGCAGACCAACAATAAAGATAGGTGAAGTTTTCAAGAAACTACTATCTGAAATTGAAACGCCATACTTTTCAATATTCGATTTGCTAAAAACACTAACTAATTCTACCGCCTTATCTAGCGTCTGTTCAGGTTCATATCTAACAACTTTTGACTTACAGATGTTTGCCTGTTCTAAATATTTAAATGCCAAATCATACTGCTTATTATTTTCATAATAGTTACCCAGAGAAAAATATAGTTTTGCTTTTACACCGTAAGAGCCGCACAAACTAAGTTCTTTATGGATTAATTCTATATTTGCTTCGGAAATATATCCACTTTGGCTAAGCGCGTAGAAAGAAAAACTTCTTTTAGTGGGTTCTTTATGAATAGTAGTGTATTCAATAACTTTCGCGTAAGCCTCCATTGCTTGCGCTTTATTACCCATGACCGTTAAGCTTTGAGCAAAACCAAACCAAAATTCAACTGAGTGCGGTTTCAGTTCGAGGATCACCTTATAGGTTGGTATTGCCTTTTCAAACTCTGCTGATAACTCATAACAGCGAATAATATTCCGATAAACATCGAGCAATACTTCTGGTTCTCGGATCTTCTCTATCGCCTTAGAAAAACATTCTATCGCTAATAGATGATGTCCATCAGTCGCTTCGATCGCGCCCAGCAAATTTAACAAATCGAAATCATTTGGTCTAAACGACAGCTGCTTGTTAACGATGCATCTCGCCTCCGAAAAACTTCCAGAATTAAGGTGTTCTGTCGCTGTATAATAAGCTTTTAGGTGTTCGCTTTCATGTTGATTAGAGTCATTCATGCATCGGATTGTAAACGAATGCGAGAGTAAGTTGTAACCGAAATTGTAAGAAATATTTTTGGAACAAAAATGTTATTAACGGTTTGAGTTCGCTTGATGGTTAATCGGAAATTTCTCTAATAGTAGACTGATGGTGTCATTCAATTGCCTTTGATTTCCTTCGTAATTAGACTTGTTCTTGCTGGCGTTCATTCTGAAAACCGGCTCTAAACTCGCTGAATCAATAACATTAACCATCAATACAACAAACTCTTTGTCCGAAGGATCTAAAAACTTCAGTTTGTTTTTTTGCCCTGCAACTGGCTCGAGCTTCATACTTTCTTCTATCTTTAACCCTAGTGCATATTGCACTTCAATATCAGCACCAGAGTTAACCATACGTAAACCTCTGCTGTCCAAAGCCATCATCAAAGCCATATCAATTTTTCGTCTTATAACTTCCGATTTGGCACGAACCTTTAACGCGCGAATCGAGTAGGTATAATAATGCTCAAAATTTACATTTTCGCTAACTGATAATTCAATATACTCGTTTTCGTTGCGATTATCGCTTTTTCCTTCTGTTTCCAAACGAAATTTTAACGCAAGATTATTTTTTGAATCTGCTTTTCTCAATCCTTCTTCTAGAGAAATTTTTTCTTCTTTAATGAGTTTATAAAGATGTTGATCGAATGTTTGATTAACTTTATCCTCAGCACGCTCCATTGCTTCCTTTATCTCTTCTATTTTACCAAACTCAATCAACTCTTTAACATAGGGAGTAACTTGCATGACTTCGACTGCCGCAACTCGACGATTGTTTTTACCAATACATAACCTTTGAGCAACTATTGCTCTCAAGTTAAGCGCTAAATCTTGCAAAATTTGTTGCTTATATTCCTCTGGAAAGAAATTAAAAATTCTTTCTAACGCTTGATGAGCATTACTAGCATGCAAAGTCGCTAAACAAAGGTGTCCCGTTTCAGCGTAAGTTAGAGCTTGTTTCATAGTTTCTCGATCTCTAACCTCACCAATTAAAATCACATCCGGCGCTTCTCTCATGGCATTCTTAAGAGCGACTTCAAAAGAATCTGTGTCCACACCAACTTCTCTTTGATTGACTAAGCTTTTTTTGTTTTTATGAGTAAATTCAATCGGATCTTCAATGGTTAAAATATGCCCCGTCTGATTGGTATTACGATAATCAATCATTGATGCTAAAGTCGTCGATTTACCCGTTCCAGTAGAACCTACAAGTAAAATTAGTCCTCGCTCCAGTTGGATCAAATCTTTTAAACTTTCTGGTAGTCCCAATTCTTCAATAGATGGAATTAATTTCTTGATATAACGAACCACCATTGCCGGTTCGCCGGATTGCTGAAAAACATTAATTCTAAATCGCCCTAATGAATCAATTTTGAGAGATTTATTCAGCTCTTTTTCTGCTTTGAAAGTCGCTATTTCTGACTCTTCTAATATTGAATAAATCAATTGGTGATTCATTTGCTCATCGAGACGAATATCACGAACCGGACGAATTTTTCCTTCAACCTTTATGAGCGGTTCACTATCAACGCTGATAAACAAATCAGATGCTTGTTGCACCACCATCGCGGCTAAGAGTTCTATTAAGTCCATATCTTGCTCTAACCTTAAATAGATTTAATAAGATATTTTATAGTAATTCAATATCTTACTACAAAAATCAATTATTATCGCAATATATTTACTTTCGCAAAAAACTACCTGGCATTGTTGACTCTGTAATCATAAAAAAATCGAGCAAAACAATGTTGTTTTACTCGACTTATAATTAGCTTGATGAGTCGTTTGACTAACTAAGTAACCAGCTCTAACTTACCGACCAACTAAACTTTCTAGCCTTTCGAGGTCGTTCAGTACGCGCCACTCGCCACCACCTTGTTCGACTCTTTTTTGCCATTCAGTTAAACGTTTTTTGTAATCTCTTGGGTCGACATTATCTGAGCGTAATTTGGTTACATTAAGCGCTACCACATCAATTCCTTGGACATCAATTGGAAAATCTCGGATATGCCCTTTACTTAAATCTTCTTCTAAATCCGAAAAAATAAGTACATACTTGTCTCCAGCATGAGTTTCATTGACATAGTCTGACGCTTGAAGCAGACCTCCGGTAATATCAGTATTTCGACTACCTCGTTCAACGCCTGAAACAAATTTATCGATCTTATGTTTAAATAATCGTTTTTGATCGTTAGCCGTGCTAGGTCTTAAGTCGAATGTGGTTTTAGCGATGATATCTTTTTCACTAAAGCTACCGCTATCAATCCGCGCAACCGCTATCGAATCACCACTGTTTAACGTGGCAAGCAAATAGTTAATGATGGCTTGCGCTTTAGCAAGCTCGGCGGTGTATGTCCCTGATGTATCTAAAAGTAAATACACCGCCTTATTGCTTGGCTTTTGTCCACCACAAGAAGCGAGTAGTAGACTAACGGCAGCCACAAAACCTATTACAGACGATTTAAAAATAGTTTTCTTGTTTAAATAATTCATTCTAATTTCCTCTTTTTTAACTAAAGCTTAGTGTAAAAAAACTCTAGTTTAAGCCTATACGTTTAGACTTCGACTCTGTTCCAGATTTACTTTTTATCAAGCGTTCAACACTTAGCGGAGCCATAATAATTAAATCAAATAAATGAACAAACATCTTGAATAAATGGTTAATAAATCCGCCTATCATTCTGACAACAATTCTGCACACTCGCACAATTCCGATTGCTAATAATCCAAACACGACTCTTAATGAGTGAATAAAAGACTCCAAAGGTATCGCGATAAATGCTAGTGCAAAAGGTAAAATAAATCCCATGATCATTTGTCCCATCGACGGTATCCAGCGAAATTGCGCTTCAACAACACCAGTCGAAGTCCCGGCGTTTATCAATGATTGTTGCAATGCTTCTCTATCTAAAGCCAGCAAGTCACGCATATAAGCAAGTGATGCTTCGATAGTGGCTAAAATAGCTAAGATAAAAAACGTCACAAACATCATTCGGCGACGCATTTTGTCATCCATACTACTAATGATCGGAAACAAATTAGTTATGCGCAAAGACTCAAACAAAAATAATCCCATCGCAATTTCAATCAGAATAATCACAAGCGCGGCGATGTCAGATGTTTTTAAGCTTCCTATATAGCTCGCACCACCGACCATTTCTGCCATAGGCATCGCTATCAATTGGAAGTTAATCAAACCACCTAGCACGGCAATCACTAATACCAAACCAGAAATAAAAAATTGAGTTAATGAAGATGATGCCAAACTACTAACGGCTGCATCTTCACCTTTTTTGATATCACTATAACTTTTTACCTGACTGTCTATATTGCTGGAACATTTATCGAGTCCCTTAATTTTCGAATCAACTTCCGCTAGTTTTTCGTCAATATTCCGCCATTTTGGCTGCATATTTTTAAGTAATCGATGGTTTTCTGCACTCGATTTTTTAAACTCTTTTAAAGTTTGTTGATGAGATTCTTCAACTGCTTTTTTAATATTTGTTAGAATCTTATTAACCGTTGGATCTCCGCCCGTTGGTAATGAGGTAATAGTTTGAACGACATCACCCCATGCCGGTGGCAAAGTCGCAGCATCGGAAGAGTTTTGATAATCTTTTTCTATCAACTCAATTGACTCAGCAATTTGTTTGTGCAAACTCGGGTATTTAGAAAGATCGGTTTTGACAATGTTATTGACCCTTACAAATTCTCTTTCAATCGCTTTTTCCGCTGCTTTAGCACCGTGATCGAGTAATATTTCGCGATTTCGTTTGCTAATGCGAGATTCGAGCTTTTTAAGACTAAATTCCCATAATCTCATCGTGGTAAAAATCATTCTACCTGTCATTTTTAGCACTTGGTGTGCCTGACTGCGACCTAAGTAAAAGGTAACGATAACGATGACAGCCCAAATAGCTAGCGACGTCCCCGCGTTATCTGACCAAATTAATAAAAGTTGATTATCCATGTGTGCCTCCTGATAATGCTGATAAACTGGATGTAATTGTTAAATCTGTAATTACTTATAATTACGCTTGATTGAATAATGCATCATCGCTGTGAAAAATCGGTGAGAAAAACTTTTAGAGAACTCGATTGATTCATGAATTAATCGAGATGACCGCTAGTTAAAAAGTGCTAAACTGTTGATTAATAGTCTTATTAGAGAAAAAACCAGCAAAAATGGCTAAGATATTTTGGGTTGAAGATCAGTATCATTGGATAGACAAGTTCAAGTCCGTGCTTGAAAATGCCAATTTCTCGGTGGGTGAAAATCCAGATACTGCGAATTCTTCTCAAAATACGCCATTGAATCAAGTGATTGTGCATAAATTCGTCGAATCTGCATGTCAGGCAATTAACCAGCTGAAATCTCAACCCGATGTCGTGATTTTGGACGCCAATATGAGCGGTAATGACGATGCAGGTTTAACTGTTTCATATCTTTTAGCCAAAAAATGGCCGAATGTACCGATTATTTTTCTATCTGAGCACAGTGGTACTGGTATTGAAGAGAAAATTTTTGATAAAAGCACCACCCAGGATTTCATTGCCAAACATCAAGAAAACGTCGAAAAAGTCTTATGCTGGCGAATCAAAGCATTGCTTCGACATAAAAGTATTCCTAGTGACCAAAATGACCTTCAAACAGCCGACAGTTTAGTTAGCGGCAACCTAACCATTGATCTCGCCACCTGGAATGTATATTGGCACGGAGAGCGATTAATGAATCCAAACAATAGTCAGCGCCCACTCGCACCAACGCCAAGAAAAATACTGAGATTTTTAGTGGAGTCATCGCCTCGCCCTGTTAGCACTTTACAAATGGAGCAAAAACTGGAAAGTGATCGTTTTAATTACGCCAGTTATAGACAACACATTAGAACTCTAAGACACTCATTTGAAAATGCCTCAACAAAGACCAATCAACCAAGCTTTCTGGAAATATGTAAACGGGGAAAAGGGATAGTTACCTTTGGCGACGAAGGTGCTTATTGCTGGATAAAATAATGTGCATCAAATAATAATAAATCAAACGGATAAATTGGAATAATCAATGACTGAAGAAAAAAGAAAAAACAGCCAGAGTCTCATCAATAAAAAAATATCAGCACATTTTCCCTGGATGAGTATTGCGGCATCAGCTATTTTCATTGAGTTTTTCTTGATCACTAGTGATGCTGAATCGAGTCAGTATTATAACATCACTAATTCATGGTTAAATATTGAAATTAAGTATGCCTTTGTTTTGCTAATAGGGTTAATTTATATGCTAGACCTAAGGTTGTTTATAAAAAAGAAGAATAAAACTAGCCAACATATTGAAGACTTAAAAGAGCAGCTAAATCGCGTTTCTGAAAGCAAGAAGAAGCAACAACAAAGAGCTAATAAGTTTTCTGACAACACAGAAAAACTCAAATTTTTTATAAGTGACAAATTGTTAGAACACATGGAATATGATGAAAAATTCATTCATTTCAAAGGAATAGCTTCGGAAGTTCGGCATAATGGTGTGATCAGTTATGACAAAGTCGTCACTGCGCTTAATCATGCGATTGAACAACAGAAATTTTTATCTCTTTATGAGCAAAATGATTCTGACGATAACGAACCCAATCAACATACCATCAATGCCCTCACTGACTATCAAAGTGCCATCGATGCAATGCGTTATTTGTGGGATTTACTCGACCTTTCAACTGCAGACAACATGGCTCTACATATTGGCAACAAACTTATCGAATGTGAAGAACATTATTATCAGCTTCAGCTGGATTCGCATAAAACCTTAGATATGACGCAAAGTATTCCCGTTAAGCCAACCTTTCATCCTCAACTTGCGGTATTAATGACTTTTGCGTTGATCGCTGATGATATAGAAATCAAAAATAGAATAGCTCTAGCAAAAATTAATGAATCCATCTTAGAAGAAGCATTCGCGTTCAAAAATGAACAATTTGATATTAAATTGAATCCAACACCTGATTTATTAGGAAATCATAACCATATAATATTGCTTCTAGAAAACTTAATTAAAAATGCACAGTTTTTTATTAGCAAAAATCGCTTCAAACAAAAAACTGATCGCATTGTTGTTAGATTAGAAGGTAAGGATGGATACGCTCATTTTTCGATTTATAACAGAGGTCCACACATTAAAGCGGAAGCAATGGATGAAATTTTTAAATTAGGTTTTTCTACACGTAAAAACAAGCAACATCATGGAAAAGGTTTAGGTTTGTTTTTTGCGAGCGAAATAGTTCGAGGTTATCAGGGTAAAATACAAGCGAGTAATATTGAAAACTCGGAGTCAGATTTTTTATTATTATTAAAGCTTGAGAATGGAGAAGTTTTAGAGCACAAAATTAATTGCCAATTTATCGATAACAAGATAAACACAAAACTCGAGAATGATCCACAATGGCAAAATGAAGTTAAACTACAGCCAGATATTCCAATTGCTAATATCACTATTAAGTCACTAGACCTTGAATCAAATAATGAAATTGATAGTAATACATCTCGCGCAATTGAAAATTCTGAAAATTTTGAGTGGTTGGAACCAAGTTCAAATGGAAGAAGCCGCTGGACAATTAAATTAAAACCTTATAAAAACATTCACAACCTAACCTTCAAACCACTCGACACTAACGGTGTGTGCTTTGAAATCAAAATTCCTACCGCAGAGTCGAGTTTAGCTTAGAACAAGAAGAGAGGGTCAAAAATATACTTGCAGATCAGATATTGAGAAATATTCACACTTTCGATGCGATTTACTTCCTAGTATTGCCCCCTTTTAATAACCTACACTAATCTATCGCGGTTTTAGCTAAAAAAATCGTGTAGTGACGATCAATAATCAACAGGATAAATATAATGAAAATAAAATACGCTCCTCTTGCTCTAGCCATAACGGGTGCGCTTTGTGCGCCTGCGTGGTCTGCGGCAAACAATGATTCAACCGATGTACGCTATTTAATAAAATATAAAAATAACCAATACTCACAAATGAGCAGTGCACTTTCTGCTGAAGGCGGAAAGCTAAAATCTCGGCTAAATAAGCATCATATGGTTTCAGCAGACTTATCACCAACCGCTTTAAAAAAACTAAGACTTCGAGATGATATTGAGTATATTGAACTTGATCCCAGACGGATTCTCATGGCAGAAAGTTCACCCTATGGAATTTCTATGGTACAAGCCGATCAAGTAAGCGATGGTCAAACAGGCAGCATGACAGTTTGTATCACCGATACAGGTTATGATTTAGGTCACGAAGATTTGCCCTCCACTGGTGTGACAGGTGATGATAACGATGGCAACGGAAATAACTCTGGTAATTGGTTCGAAGACGGCCATGGTCATGGCACACATGTTTCAGGCACAATAGCGGGGATCGGTAACAATGGTGTTGGAGTTGTTGGTGTCAATCCGAGCGGAAATTTAAACCTCCACATGGTGAAAGTGTTCAACAGTGCGGGTTCATGGGCTTATGGCTCAGATTTAGCAATCGCTGTCGATCAATGTATCGCTTCAGGTGCAAAGGTCATCAGCATGAGTCTTGGTGGAAGCGGCTCAAGCTCCGCCGAGCAGGCAGCATTTGATAATGCAGCTGCGGCAGGAGTACTTTCAATTGCCGCAGCCGGTAACAGCGGAAACTCGAGCTTATCTTATCCCGCCTCTTACGATTCAGTGATGTCTGTCGCTGCGGTCGACTCTAATGGAGATAAAGCGAACTTTTCTCAATTTAATAGCCAGGTTGAAATTGCCGCACCGGGTGTCGGCGTTTTATCCACACTACCGGGTAATACTTATGCCGCATGGGACGGGACTTCAATGGCAACGCCTCATGTTGCTGGGGTAGCTGCTCTTGTGTGGAGTCATTATCCAAGTTGTACCAACACCGAAATTCGTCAAGCACTTAATAAATCAGCTGAAGATCGCGGCGCTGCTGGGCGAGATACCAGTTATGGTCATGGAATCGTCAAAGCTAAAGTGATGTTCGATATGTTGGCTACTGGATGCGATGTTGGTCCTATCGACCCTCCTCCGCCGCCGCCTCCACCAGCAGAACTCACCAAAGGAGTTTCTGTGGATAACCTATCTGGAACAACTGGCGAAGACGTGTTCTACACCATGACTGTTCCTACTGGAGCGACTGACTTGAGCTTTTCAATGTCTGGTGGGACTGGCGACGCGGATCTATATGTTCGATTTGGCTCTGCACCTGACGCAGTGACTTATGATTGTCGCCCTTATGCAACAGGAAACAATGAAACCTGTAGCTTTGCTAGTCCAAATGCGGGTACTTATCATGTCATGATAAATGCTTACAGCAGTTACTCTGGTGTTAGTTTAATCGGCGACTATACCGATGGTTCTGCTCCACCGCCGCCGCCTCCAGCTGATATTACGCTAAATGTTGTTCAATCAACTTCTGGTAGCACCGGATATGCCAATCTCTACTGGGACGGAACAAGCACTTCTAAGGTGGATATCTACCGGAATGGAAGTTTGTACCGTACTACCAACAACGATGGTCATTACCAAAACAGGATCAGAAGAGCGAGCGGTAGTTACACTTATACGGTTTGTAATCAAAATACAAACAATTGCTCACCTGATGTGACGGTGACTTTTTAAGCTTTACACTTCGTAAATAGTTAGACAAAAGGAGTCTTTTTAGGCTCCTTTTCTATGTGTGTAATCTCTCTTTTTAATCAACCTAAACAAAAGCCAACAGCTTTTGACTCAACCGCTGATTCTCCATCAGGTTGTGCGTCGTCGAAACCGTACAATCCACCTACATCTCGACTCCCATATCTGGCATAATACTTTTTTAAAAACTAAAAATTTAAACGATAAATCAGAGACTCCACCATGAACCCAACAAAAAAAATATGCTCGTTAGTTTTTGCCCTTAGTTTTATGTTATCTGCATGTAACCCTAGTACTCTTAAATATCAGCTTGACCCAGACATTGATAATCTCGATATTCTGCCAACAAATATTAAAATTGTTGCAGTAAAAGTAACCGATCTTCGGGAAAAGTCAGCTGGCACAGAGAAACCAGTAACGGTTTCAGGTCCAGAAAATGAAGCCAAAGCGCTGCAAGATAAATTAATCGCTCTACTTAAACAAAGAGGTTATAAAATCATAAGCAAACCGCTTCTGGCAGATGTAGCCTTTAACGTGGAAATTATGGCATTAAATCTCACGGTTGAAGAGCTTACCTTTAAAAGCATTGTTCGAGGAAAAAGTGAAATCAAAATGACGGTCAATAAACATAGCAAAAAATGGTCTAAAATCTTTCGCGCTAGCAGTATGCAAGAAGTTGGAAACCCGACCAATAACCTTGATGTCACAGGTGTCATGAATAGAATGCTGACCAAACAGTTTTCAAGCGTGTTTTCTGACTCTGGTCTTAAGGACTTCGTTAAAAAACCTCAATAACTCGTTAATTTGATAGCTAATTTGAGATATTTGTGAACATTTTCTGACTTTTTTTGTTTTCATAGTCCATAATTAGCTGATGTTCACAACAATTAGGAAATAACAATGTTAAAAAAATTATCCATATTTGCCATAGCCAGCCTGACGTTTAGCTCTTATGTGCAGGCTGATGTAGCTGGAATAGAAGTAGGTGCTTACCAATGGACACCTGATTATTCAGGCTTTATTGCGGTCGATGATGGAATAACAACTGGTACTGAACTTAATCTCGAAAATGATTTAGGTTTTTCAGATGAAGATCATAATATCATTTGGGCATCTATAGAACACCCTGTCCCTTTCTTACCTAATTTTAAGCTGGTTTCGTCCGATTTGGATGCTAAATCTGCCAATGTGCTGACTCAAGAGATCATCTTCGCAGGTCAAACCTTTGCAGTCAGCGAAGATATCGATACTCAGATAGACCTGACCAATATTGAATACACGCTTTATTATGAATTGCTCGACAATTGGCTTAACTTAGACGGTGGTGTGACTTTTCGCCAATATGACGGCATTGTAACCCTTCGAACAGCTCCTACAGGCACCAACCTTGACGTGAGTGAAGTTCTCGATTTTACTATCCCCCTAATTTATTTAAAAGGGCGAGTTGATTTGCCATTAACAGGATTTTTCGTTGATGGAGAAATCAACTTCATTGGATTTGGCGATGATTCATTGTCGGATACTGCATTTTCTGTTGGATACGAAAGTGATTTTGGGTTAGGCGGCAAAGCAGGCTATCGCACATTTAGCATGGAAGTAGACGAGTCTGAATTTATATCTGATTTGGAATTCAGCGGCGCTTATGTGAGTGTGTTCTTTCATTTTTAATTTCTACAAAGGTTAGGGCTTGAGTTCTAACCTTTTGTCTATGCTCCAGTTTACCCGACTCAAGTCAGTTTTTTTACAAAGTAGAGAATAAGCAAAACGGGTATCCCCATAGCGCTCGCAATAATAAAAAAGTTTTCATAGCCAATAGCATCAACCATAGAACCAGAATAGCCTCCAATCGTTTTTGGGATCAAAGTCATCAATGAACTAAAAATTGCGTACTGTACGGCAGTAAAAGAAATATTTGTTAAACTTGCCAGATAAGCCATAAAAGCTGTAGTTGCAATCCCTCCAGACAAATTGTCAGCTGAAATAACTACATACAGAAAAACAAGATCATGACCGGCTCTAGTTAATAATACAAACAACAAATTAGTTGCAATAACCAGTACAGCGCCGAGAAACAGAATCCGCATAACGCCATACTTCGCTGATAACAAACCGCCTAAAAAGCCACCTAATATTGTCATTATCAATCCAAACGTTTTTGTTGCTGTTGCTATTTCTATCTTTGTAAACCCCATGTCCTGATAAAAAACCAACGCTATAACGCCCAGCACTATGTCAGAAACTCGGTAAAAACCCACAAAAAATAAAATAAGCAGAGCGATTTTAAGACCATACCTTTGAAAAAAGTCTTTGATTGGATGAACGTAGGTTTCTTCAATGAGTTCTTTTTCATATAGCGGTGTTTTAGATACCAATAACACAAAAATAATGCTGCTACTAAGGCAAGCAATTAATCTAAGCATTTCAAATAATAAATTCACCATAACTTTATTATTGATTACTATTGAAAGCGAGGATTTCCCCTGAGCAACAAAATCAGACAAGCCGATATAAGACAAAATAAATACGCCCACGCATAAGATAAAAAGCAACACAAATTTTGAGTATTGCTTATTGTTAAATACCATCCTTATTACTTTAGATTGCTCCGGTTCGGAAATCACAAATGTGGCGACAACTCCCACGAGCATAACTGCCGCCATCATGTAGTATGCCGACTGCCAAGCCGTATAATTATAGCTCTCACTAGATGAGCCAAATATCTGAGCTAAAACCAACGAACCGGCTCCCGCAACAATCATCCCGATACGATAACCAGCAATGTAAGTAGAAGCCATCAATGTCTGTAAATCGAGATCGACAATTTCAATCCGGTAAGCGTCAATGACCGTATCTTGGGTCGCGGATGAAAAGCCCAACATGACAACCGCAAATGCCATAAAAACAATGTGAGACTCACCACCTGAAGGGTCGACACTACCAATGAATAAAATGGCAGTTATTACCAAACATTGGGAAAAAAACATCCAGCCACGCCTACGCCCTAAGCGCTTAGTCAAAAACGGTAGAGGAAGTTGGTCGACCAGTGGTGACCACAAAAACTTGAAGGAGTACCCTAGTGCTGCCCAGCTAAAATAGGTAACCGTTGAACGTTCTACCCCCGCTTCACTTAACCATAGAGAAAGAGGGGAAAATAGAAGTAAAATAGGGATACCTGCTGAAAAACCTAGAAATAACATTGTGATGACTTCTTTTTTTGAAAAAAGCCTTATCGTTTCAGACCAATCTCTTGAACTCTCTGTAGATGTTATTTGCTGCTCCGACATAAATTTGTGGTTTAAATTCCGCGTTGTTAGCTGGAAAGGCAAATACTACTAGAAACACTCCCAAGGATGTAGTGTATACTCAAATAAGATTATACTTTCACTCATAGATTTCACCCCAAACCTTCAAGCTCATGAACTCCACACCTATCTCCATAAACATAATCGGTTCGGGTAGCATGGGTCACTTATGGGCATCTTACCTTTTAAACAATCTACCCGAAAACGAACAATCGAAAATCACTTTATACGGCAAACGATCTCAGAAAAGCTTTACGCTCCAAGTACAAACACCTCAACAATCATTTGACTGTAAAATTAGCCATAAGTCGCTAAACCAATGGCAACCGGCCGATTACATTATCATCTGTGTCAAAGCAACCGCACTTGAACAGCTTTGCAAGCAATTAAGAGAAATCACTAGCAAGCCCCCACCCATATTATTAATGATGAATGGTATGGGTATCATTGAAATAACTAAAAAAGACCTACCAAATACTCTTATCTGCCAGGCATCTACTAACCATGGAGCACAATTAGATGGAATACAGCTCAGCCATACAGGCGCTGGACAAACCCTCATAGGACAAGTCGATGGTAATGATGATCATAGATCTAGTTTTACCTCATTAATTGAGCAGCTTAATTTTGCGTTACCAACAACCACATGGAACGAAAGCCATCTGGAAACCTTGTGGACAAAGCTCATTGTTAACTCAATTATCAATCCACTCACAACAATTCATCAGGTAACCAATGGAGCTTTAATTGACGACTCATATATTAATCGGCAAGCTGAAACTTTAGCTCGAGAACTAAGTCCTATAATTGAAAAATACCTCCCAAAACAAACTTGGCAAGGTCTATTTGAAAAAGTTGAGAGTATTGCAAATCAGACCTATACTAATATTTCGTCAATGCGGCAGGATATTATCAAGGGGCGAAAAACGGAGATTGAATTTATATCAGGCTACTTGCTCAAAACTGCTAGAAGTTTGAATATAAAGCTTCTAAAACATGAAAAAATAGCGAATGAAATTAATGAGTTAGAGCGGATCTCAAGCACTCACACTTAAACCAAAAACAATTAGCTTTTAGCCAGATTACTTTGTCACAACTGTGTCACATTTTAAAACTTAGGTTATGAATATACTCAGGGCTTCTGATATTCTTAACGTCATAATAAAAATTGGAGCACTTCATGTCACCAACCAACAAGTCTTTACTTATACTCCTAATATCGGGCGTATTGTTCACCATATTGTTAGTTGCTGGACACTCAAGTAATCAAGTTTCACCGGAAAACGATGTCGATTCAGCGGAGCTAGCTGCCGAACAAATGAGCCTCGAACTCAATAATGAAATCAATGCCATTGCCGACGGACTAATCAGTCTTTCCAATATCAGCTACTGGCAAACAACTCCTGTTGCCGATTGGTCTCAGAGCTTATCCGCCCAACGGAATATTTTTCAAGCTGCGGGGCTAAACTTATTAGGCATTCATGCCAAAAGCAACGATATGCTCTATATGAAAAAAGCCAGTCGCGCTGGACAATTATTTGGTCTTAAGCAACCTATAGAAAGGCTGTATAAAACTAGAAGCATGATCAAAGTCATTCAAACTTATAAGGAACAACCAGCGATCATTTTGCTGGCACCTGTAAAAACAGTAGAGAATGAAATTATCGGTAGCTTGATTGGTGTCAAATTCTTAGATTCTACATTACTAAAAAATATCCACTACTCTGCCAAAGCACCTGCGGTATTACTTAAAAACAGTGGGATATTTAGCTTGAGTGTAGACAGTACACCCGACCTCTCAAACATTGATCTCGTGCACATAAAATGGCCCACCGGAACCAAGTCTGCGGTTTGGCAAATGTCACTGATAGTCAAAAAAAGTGATCTTGTTTCAGGCGCTTTTTGGCAGCTAATTATTGGGTTAATTATTACTTTCGCTACAATATTTCTTATTTGGCAACAACTGAGAAAAGTTCAGGAAACGCTGAATCTATTAGAAAACTCTCTGAATATCGATTTACCAATCGGTGATCAGATTAGTGTTTTAGCGAACATTCATAATACTAACTCTGATGCCGCTTTACTCGATTGTGCTCGCGCAATCAGGGAGCGCTTACAACAAGTGTCTCAACAGAAAAAAGCGCTGACGATTGAAGTTAGAAAATTACAAGAGAATGAACAACGCCTCAAAAGCGATAAACATGAAATACTTCAAGAACGAGACTCTGCAGTCGCTGCACCTCGACTAAAGTCCGAGTTTTTATCCCGAATGGGCGATGAGATCACAACTCCCATGAAATCCGTTGTCAGCATGTTAAAACTGCTATCGGAATACCCCTTTGAAGCCGAGCCAAAGCAATTGCTCAATATTGCCAAGCGGTCAACCAGAACGCTGGTTGACAATTTGAACAATATTTTAGACTTCTCAAAACTAGATGCTAATATGCTAAAACTAAAAGAAAGAGATTTTAACGTAAGGCAGCTAGTGGATGATTTATCATCCGAACTTTCCCATTTCGCCAACGAAAAAGATTTATCTTTACAAGCCAGCAGCGACAGTAAAGTACCCTCAGTTATTAAAGCCGATCCTTTTCGAATTAGACAGATACTACGAAACCTTCTCGGCAATGCTATTCGTTTTACCAAAAGCGGCGAAGTCACGCTCTATGTTGATCTTTATTCTGAACAAGAAGACGATCAAGACTTGCTTCGCTTTACCATTGCCGACACAGGCATTGGAATGTCAACAGACGCACAAAAAGATATCTTTGATTCATTGCAGCAGACCACCAAGCTCAGTAACAGCAGTTTTGCGGGAAGACTAAGATTAATCGTATCAAAACATCTGGCAGAACTGATGGGCGGCGAGATAGGCGTGATCAGCGAAGTAGGAGAAGGAAGTCAGTTTTGGTTTACCGTTGCTTACCAAAGTGATCATAGCTGATCATTTTACTGCAGACTCGCCAAAGTACTCTAGAAATCAACCCGCAGCCCGATTACCTTCGGTTAACAAAGACTTTATTTCACTGCGTAAGCTCGCCAGGGGCATTGGCTTACTAAAAACCCTGTCAGCACCCATACCACTGGCGAACTCAAGGTAACTTTCTGGATCAGCTGAACCTCCGCCAGAATAGGCAATAATTTTTAACTCGGGGTGCATTTCTCGGATTTCAGAAATAAATTCTAAGCCTTCTTTATTCGGCATCAGAATATCAGTAATCACCAAGTCTGGTGATTGATGCTCAAACAATTCGAGCGCTAACTCACCATCTTCAGCCAGCAAAGCTTGATGTCCATCAAGCTCAATAACATCGGCTAACAGGCGTAGCATTTTGGGGTCATCATCAACTAGTAATATTAGAGCCAATTGTGTGCCCTCCCCACAACTTCCGTATTTTTTAACATAACAATATATTCCCTTAGGGTGGATTGGTAAAATTACATGAGAAAACGAACCAATCCAGTTAATATTAGCACTAAACGAATCAACTACACATCAAACTCATTTAATACCTCAATTATGTTCGCTGTTGCCCACAAAAACAATGATTATGCGCAATATTTGTGTATTAATCACATTTATTTTTTTTAAAATATCGACTGAGCACAGTTTAAATCGTTACAATCATGTTACTGCCAACCGAACCTCGATGTTAATTGAGCGAAATAATGACAAAAGACGATCTAAAAACAAAACTCTCGCCTCTTGCTTATCAAGTCACTCAACAGCAAGGAACTGAAGCGCCTTTTTCAGGTAAATATCATGATTTTTCTGAAGGCGGACATTATAACTGTGTGTGTTGCGACTCAACTTTATTTTATTCCGAGCAAAAATTCTACTCCTCTTGCGGTTGGCCTGCTTTTAGCGCAGCATTACAAAATTCAACCAACGAAAAAAGCGATCTAAGCCATGGAATGCAACGTGTAGAAATTTTATGTAAAAAATGCCAAGCTCATCTAGGTCATAAATTTAATGATGGTCCTACGGGAACACGTTATTGTATTAATTCCGCCGCATTAACCTTTATACCCGATCAATCAAACCTCCCGTCAGAACAAACATGACAGAAGAAAAGTTTAACGTTATTTATGAAAATGATGATTTTCTAGCGGTTGACAAACCTGCCAATTGCTCGTTTCATAATAAAGGTGAGGTGATTGGCGTTCACAGATTATTAAAGAAACAACTCAAAGCTGATATTTGGCCAGTTCATAGACTCGATGAACTCACCTCTGGAATACTTTTGTTTGCCAAAAATAAATCCGCAGCTAAACAATTTGGGCAACAGTTTGAACAAAGAGAAATATTTAAAACTTATATCGCATTGAGCGATAAAAAACCTAAAAAAAAGCAAGGTATGATTGTGGGCGATATGCAAAAATCTCGTTCAGGTAATTGGAAGCTATGCAAAACAATACTCAATCCAGCAAAAACTTATTTTAAAAGCCATTCGCTTGTGCCAAAAATTCGAATGTTTTGGGTCACCCCAACTACAGGAAAAACTCATCAGATAAGAGTGGCTTTAAAGGCAATTGGTGCACCGATTTTAGGCGATAAAAGATATTCGGGAAGCGATGCTGATAGAGGTTATTTACATGCTTGTCGACTAACATTTAATTGGAATGGCAGGCAAATAGATATCCGCTGCGAACCGACATTTGGTGAGTATTTTTTGCTTAATGAGTTTAAAGTGCGCTACGCCGACTATTATTCTTGTTCTGATTCAAACTCCTCACGCCACCCTGCATGAAGAATTAAACCCGGATATTGATGTGCATAAATCTTTGCCTGATCTGCACCGAAAGGGGGATTTAGCAGTAAAACCAAACTTTTATCTTCACCTTTATATTCGCGCTCTGGCGGCGTAAACCCCAACTCAATACTATGACGAGAAATGCCTCGCTGTAAATCTTTCGCAAACTGTCGATACCTGCCATTTCGAGAACAAAAAACTTCGATTATTTCACCCTCTTGCAATTCACCTTTGTAACACTTTTCAACTAGGTATCGCTCAATAACCTTTTTATATTCCAGAGAGCCGTCAATCACTTTTTCTTCGCGGAATTTTTGCTTGGATGCTAAAATAACAATCGGGGCTCGCCGTATTTCAGCTAGCGATACTTCTTTGAATTTGTGATGTATTGCGCCCATAATATTTTAAAGCCAGGCAAATCGATTGACCATATTATCAGTTGAACAGAACTTCAACAAATCTAACCTGAAGAGTAAACTTATTTAGACTTCCATGAATAAACCGACCAGTCTAATCTAAATGTTCGGCAGTGGTTCAATACATAGGCGACTCCGGTATATTAGAGTCATTGATTACTTGAGAGTTTTCCGGTAGTTTACAAACTGAATACCAAGGAGTAAACAGTCACATAAACATTTCAGAGGTTAACGGTTAACTAAACTTATCCAAAAAATAAAAGGGGAAAACAATGAAACTCTCGTCAATTGCAATTGCAGCAACTTTATTCTTTAGCAGCTTTACAGGGGCAACTTTCGCCGCAAAAAAAGATGCGGGTCATGGTCATGACTACCGGACATTTCACGCTGACGGCAAAATCGATTACGGCAAGATTGGGGATTCATACACATCTGAGCTTGTGATGTATTTGGCAGGCAATCAGTTTATGGTAATGGAAGAGTTAATCAAAGATTTCCAGTCAAAAAACTCTGATATTAAAACAGTTTACGTTGAAACCATTCCACCTGGTCAGATTCTAAAAAAACAACTCCTAAAACAAGGTCAAATCGATGGAAAAAAAACAGATATGACACCTGATCTATACGCAAGCGTCAACATAAATCATTTGAAAAAACTCAATGCTAAAGGCTTGATGAACAAATACATTATTTATATTCATAACAAGCTTGAATTAATGGTCGCAAAGGGTAATCCAAAAGGTATTAAAGGTCCAAAAGACTTAGGTCGAGATGATATTATTCAGTCACATCCAAACCCTTTAACAGAAGGCATATTTAAATTCTATGGTAGTGAAATGTTAAAAGATTTGGGGCTCTATAAAAAAGTCACCGCTGATGCAAAATGCAAAAGCTGTTGGGCGGTTGAAGGGAAAACCTGGTTCACTTCACGCCATCACAGAGAGACCCCTCACAGAATAGAAAATGGTAAAGCGGATACTGGTATCGTTTGGACATCTGAAGTGGCTCACGCAATCAAAGAAGGGAGAGCCATTGAAGGTGTTGCTATTCCTGCTCCCTACAACAAACAAGACAAAGTAAGTTACGCCATTGGACCAATGTCTAAAGCAAGAAATATGAAAAATGCCAGTCGCTTCTTGGATTATTTGGCAACCAAAAAAGCTCAGGATATTTATGCAAGTTATGGATTTGTTCCAGCGACTGCTGATGAGTTAAAAGTTAAGATGCTCAAAAAATAGCTAATTTTAGAATTTGATTTTAAGTAAAGCCCGACCTTTTTCTCGATTGGGCTTTTTTTTGAATTAAAATCACCCACGAACTTTTCTACGAGTCTAAGCGTTTTCTCATTTCAGCCATCCTATCTCTGCCTTGTTCTCTTTTTTCATCGTCGGTTAACTGAACTTGATCTTCTTCCCAGTCAAGATCGTCCTGAGGCATTTCTTCTAGAAATCGACTAGGAACTGAATCGACCATCTCGCCATACCTTTGACGTTTTTTGGCTACAAAAATCGAGAGACTTTCTTCGGCTCTGGTAATTCCTACGTAGGCCAATCTGCGTTCTTCTTCAATATTATTTTCTTCTATCGAAGATTTGTGAGGAAGTAGCTCTTCCTCCATACCAATGAGATAAACATGTGGAAACTCTAAACCTTTTGATGCGTGCAGGGTCATTAGTTGTACTTCGTTTGCGTTTTCTTCTTCCTCTTCTCCTCGATCCAACATTTCTCGTAAACATAGTCTTGAGATAGTCTCCGCAAATGGATCGTCTGCCAGTTTATTATTTTCTAAACCCGACTCTACCCAGGAAATTAATGTTTCGACGTTGCTCCAACGATACTCTGCAGCTTGCGGCGAACTTGAGTTATCAAACAAGAATCCGTGATAACCGATATAGGAGAGTAGTTCTCGAATAACACTTAAACTATCGCCACGTTTAACATTATCACTGGCTTTCGCAATTAGCTCGCCAAACCTTTTTACCGCAGCTAAACCTTTACCATTTAACTCTTGCTCCAGACCAATTTCAAAAATTGCATCAAACAAACTGATATGTCTTTTGTTTGCATAATTGCCTAGCTTTTCTAAAGTCGTTACGCCAATTTCTCGCCTTGGCACGTTGGCAATTCGGATAAATGCATTGTCATCATCTTGATTGACCAAAAGGCGAAAATAAGCCATAACATCCTTTATCTCAGCTCTAGCGAAAAAAGAGGTTGTTCCACTTATTTTATATGGAATTTGTTTATCGACTAAGAACTTTTCCAACAAGCGTGACTGGTGGTTACCTCGATATAAAATCGCAAAATCCTTATAGGGAATGCTTTTATTTATTCTTCTGGATAAAATCTCTTTGGTCACACGATCCGCCTCATCGTTATCATTTTTAGCAGACAAAATTCTAATAGGCTCACCGTAATATTTGTCTGACCAAAGTTTCTTTTTGAAAATATGTTCATTATTTTGGATGAGAACATTAGCCGACTTTAAAATCCTCCCAGCCGAACGATAGTTTTGCTCTAACTTTACCACCCGTAAGTTGGGAAAATCTTTTTGCAGCAACTCCAAATTTTTTGGCTGCGCACCTCGCCATGAATAGATCGACTGGTCGTCATCGCCAACCACGGTAAAGTTTCCTAAACGGCCCGTTAGTAACTTGACCAGCTCGTACTGACTGGTGTTAGTGTCTTGATATTCATCGACCAACAAATAGCGAATTTTCCCATGCCACTTTTCTCTGACTTTTTGTTCGTTTTTTAAAAGCAATGTCGGCAATAAAATAAGATCATCAAAGTCAACAGCGTTGAATGCACGTAAACTTCGAGAGTAAGCTTGATAAAGTTTTGCGGCTAACAAATTGTCTTGAGTCTCAGCGATTGTGATTGCTTGTTCCGGTAAGACAAGCTCGTTTTTCCATTTTGAAATTTGGTTTAGAACCTCTTGCATCTCTTTTTTGTCCGCATCTTCACCCTTTTTACATAGATCCTTCATTAAGGACATAGAATCTTGATCATCAAATATTGTAAAGTTAGCTCGCATTTTTAAGCTCTTATGCTCTTGACGAATAATATTTAAACCTAAATTGTGAAAGGTTGATACCGTCAACCCCTTACTATTAGTATCACCTAATAATTTTGAAACACGTGCTTTCATTTCTTTTGCAGCTTTATTGGTGAAAGTGACTGCCGCGATATTCTTAGGTTGATAACCGCAGGTTCGAATTAGATGGACAATCTTTTGAGTAATTACCGCAGTCTTACCACTTCCCGCACCAGCTAGTACTAAAAGCGGTGAGGTGGTTAACTTAACCGCCTGATCTTGCTGAGGATTTAATCTAACGACTGACACGGTATTCCTTGCATAAATAATTTAATTTCAAATTTCTTCTATCTTAAACTAAAAGACAGAGCATCTTATTGCAGAATGTGAGAATCTTCAATAGAATTATCATTGTTACTCATTCCAAGCTCGACACGGAGACTTCTATGAAATATTTTCTCTTTTTATTTTTATTCCCAATGGTCACAAATGCAAAAGTTATTTCGAGCAATACCAATGGATTTACTATTCAAATCGAGCGCTCTGTGAATGTCGATGCAATCACAGCTTATGAAAAGTTTCTAAATATTGGTTCATGGTGGAACCCAGAGCATACCTATTTTGGCGACTCTAGAAACCTATCAATCATTCCCGCAGCAGGCGGTTGTTTTTGTGAAATTGATGGTGAAAAGCAAGTTTTACATATGACGGTGTCTTACGTTGAGCCAAATAAAGAAATTCGCATGCTCGGAGGACTGGGACCTCTGCAAATGATGGGGGTTTATGGTGGTATGTCATGGAAATTTGAAAACCATGGTGCAAATCAAACAAAGATTATTCATCGCTATCAAGTTTCTGGTTCTATCGAGGGTGGAATGAGCAAACTGGCTGATATAGTGGATCGCGTTCAGCAGACCCAGATTAATTCCTTGGTCGCTAAATTACAAGACAACGAATAATATTCAGATATGCTTGAGGCTGTATATCCTCGGTTCACGAGAGGTGGCTTATTCAGCGAGTAATTGCTCGATTGAGTCAATCAAAATATCAGCGGAAACGGGTTTATTTAATACGATATTTGCCCCTAATTCCTGAGCGATCTCCAGAGAATTATCAAATTTAGTTCTATTTCCACCAGAAATAACGATGACAGGTACGTCACTGTTCGTTCCTTTCAATCCCATTAGCAATTCTAACCCATCGATTTCTGGCATCAGCAAATCACTGATTACGATATCGATTGTTTCTCGATTGAAAACCTGTAAACCTTGTGCACCATTTTTCGCTTCATGAACTTTATACTTTTTAATCTCCAGCAAGTCTCTCAAAGATTCTCTAAAGTCTTGATCGTCATCAACCAAAAGTATCGACTTCATAATTAGCCTCTCTTTTATCCAACATCAGTAGAATAATTAAAATTTTCCAGATCGCTGCAAACCGGTAGTATAACAACAAACTGTGAACCTATATTAATTTCACTCTTAACTGTCAATTCACCGCCTAGCGCTCTGATAATTGAATAACTAAGCGATAAGCCTAAACCAGTGCCTTCCCCCACTTCTTTAGTCGTAAAAAACGGATCAAATATTTTTTCTACCAAGACTTCTGGAATACCACAGCCGTTGTCGGCCACACTAAGATAAATTTTTTCATCTGCCTCGCTAAGTTTGATCTCTATATTTTTTTCAGCTTCGTCTCTCACTGCATGAATCGCATTCATTAAAAGATTATTGATGACTCTTTCAAGTTCTTGTTTAACGCATTTCACTTTCGATAAGTCGAGCTGTACTTTTTTATTTACTAATATTTTCTCCTTGATAAATTGCTGATTTAAATTAACCACAATATTTTCTACTATTTCGGACAGGTTATTAAGTTCAGGTTTTTCCAACCGATTATTCACATTTAACTGCCGGACGATACTATCGGCTCTATCGACTTGTTTTTTAATTCTGTCAGCTTGCTTCAGGATTATGTCTTTCGCTCCCTTTTCTAACGCAAACTTCAGTGTTTCACAACTCAGTTTAATCGCTCCTATAGGTTGACTAATTTCATGAGCAATCCCTGCTGATACTTCACCGATAGAGGTCATTTTTTTGCTATAGGCTAGTTTTTTTTCAATGGCTTTTATCTCTTGTGTTCTGTCTTGAATACAGCCTTCTAGATACCTTGTAGTCGCACTGAACCGATAGAGCATGAAAAGTAAACCAATAAAACCTAAACCCGCAATGATCGATGCCAGGATTATGATCCCTTGAATTCCATTAAATGCTTTAGATTCTGAAATGTTCATCGGATATATGATTTCCAATACGCCGCGAACGTCTCCTATTTGCCATCCAGTTTGAGGAGTGCTTGGATGACTATTATGACAACTTACGCAACTAGTTTGCATAATATCAGGCGTTGCGAAGCGTAATACCGGCTCGCCTTTGTAAATAAGAAATTCATAATAATTGGTTTTCTTATGCTTGGTCACGGCATCCCACGCCCTCTGTCTAAAATCATCCTTTAATCCTTCATTTTTTCGCCATGGAAAGGGGTATGGGCTGTATAAATGCACTTCTGCTCCGGTATCCTGCCCACTGATCCGTTCTCCCAAAGCCATACTCAAGGTCGCCGGTAATGGTATATTGAACGAACGCTCCTGGTAATTGTGTGAAACATTGAAATCTGGGTGTTCCATCACCGTAGAAACAACTTCTGAGGTATAAATATCGCGAAATTCTTTTAACGCATCAGAGTATGTTTTCGCTGAATCAAGCGCTGTAGAGTTAACTATACTCTTCTGTAGGTTAATGACATAAATGACTAGAACAACTGAACTGACTACAAAAACCACCGACATAAAGCTCGCGATCTTTAAATTCGTGCCTCCGCCCAAAAGAGATTTGTAAGTTTTCATTATAGAGACTTTGTTTTTGGTACGATATTAAAGACACTCGCGTTGATAATCCGGGACATAAAAACTTCAATATTACCTAAAGTATGGCACATTACACCGGAAATTTTTGGATATTATCAATATTTGAACTGCTCTCTTACTCGAAAAGTCGAACGAACATAATGTTATATCAATAGACTTGATTAGTTTTACCTATGGCACTATTTTAGGCATTCATTTATTACGAGAATTATTTTGATGAATAAAGAAGCGAGCGGCTCAAACCTCAAGCACCACATCATACTTTTTAGTATTTTAGTGATCAGCAACTTTTTTGTGGGCGGAATGGTCGGTTTAGAGCGCACATTATTACCACTTATTGCAGAAGCTGATTTCGGCATTACATCATCCGCAGCTGTACTTTCGTTTATAGCGACTTTTGGGATCACTAAAGCTTCGGTTAATTTCTTCGCCGGTAGCCTTTCTGATCATTGGGGACGGGTAAGGGTGCTACAAGTTGGCTGGATCATTGCCATTCCAATACCATTGATTTTGATCGCTGCAGAGCATTGGTATTGGATACTATTTGCCAACGTCCTGCTTGGCATCAGTCAAGCAATGACCTGGTCAATGACGGTGGTTATGAAAGTCGATATTGCTGGAGAAAAACAGCGCGGTCTGGCCATTGGTCTTAACGAATTCGCGGGTTATGGCGGTGTGGCGGTGGTCGCTTTTGTGACTGGTATACTCGCAACTGAACACGGCTTAAGACCAGAGCCTTTTTATGTTGGGTTAGTTATTGTATTGATTGGCTTGATACTATCGACCATGGTTCAGGATACCCGTCATCACGCACATGGTGGCGACAAGAATTCTCGCGAAATTAGCTCTACAGCAAAACCGCTACCATTGGCCATGGTGTTCAAAAAAGCGACCTGGTCAGATAGTGGACTCTCAACCGCAAGTCTTGCCGGAATGGTCACCAATTTAAAAGATGGCATGTTGTGGGGATTGTTACCTTTATTATTAATCACCCAAGAAATGAAAATATCTCAAATAGCGACTATTGTAGCAACCTATCCCATCGTTTGGAGCACTGCTCAGCTAATATTTGGCCCTCTTTCTGATAAAATAGGTAGAAAGATGATCATATCTTCTGGAATGGCGGTTCAGGGCTTAGGCTTACTCTGTTTTATTTGGTCAAATGGCTATTTAGGTTACATTACGTCTGCGGCAATTGTTGGTTTAGGCACTGCGATGGTATACCCCACCCTGCTCGCCCTAGTTTCTGACCTTTCTGGCGTTTCGTGGCGCGCATCTGCCCTGGGAGTCTACCGTTTTTGGCGAGATCTAGGTTACGCTGTCGGCGCAATTGGTGCTGGAGTCATGGCTGATATTTTAGATATACCGACCGCTATCACAGTCGTTGCTGTGCTGGCGTTTATTTCATCAGCGATGGTTATGGTTAGAGTCAAAAGCAAATCCAACTAGCTAAACTGTCAGCCTAGTTGAAACAGACTACTGTGGGCAAATGATCATTTTGATCACCACAAATTAACTATCAAAAAGGAAAGTTATAATGAAAAAACTACAACACAAAATCCCACCTCCCATTATTACTTTGTTAATTGGTCTAATTATGTGGGGTTTGCATCGTTTTTTTCCGATTGGAATAATTGACTTTTCTGCTCTTTTTTACTTAGGTATTATTAGCATTTTAGTCGGACTCAGCTTAGATGTGATTTCTTTTTTAAACTTTCAAAAAAACAAAACTACTGTCAATCCGCTATCACCAGATAAGGCAACCAGTTTGGTGATAGAAGGTTTTTATCGATTTACACGAAATCCAATGTATTTAGGAATGCTGTTAATCTTAACGGGTGTTGCGATGTTGTTCGGATCTTTTGTTTCGTTTTTTACGCTGCCAGTTTTTGTACTGATAATGAACACTCTTCAAATTAAACCTGAAGAAGAGGCACTAGAAAAAGTTTTCACTGACGAATATTTAGATTACAAAAATAAGGTCAGACGTTGGATATAATTAATCTACGTCGACCCTAAAAGCCGCTTTTGCGCGTTCGTTATTCTTGAACAAATACGTTTGGTGATACGTTAAATTTCTTTGATAGTTCTCGAACGTGCCTTAATGTTAGCGTCCTCTTGCCATTTAATATTTCAGAAACCACGCCCTGGCTTCCTATTTCTCTTAACTCCGCTTGCCTAACACCATGAAGTTTAATTAAATATTTTAAAGAGGCGAGCGCTCCGCCACGTAGCGAATTAATCTGCTCTTTTTCATAGGTTTGAGCAGCGGTTGCCATCGCTTCGATCAGTCCGTTTAGTGGGCTATTGGTACGATTTTCAACAAGTTCGATCGCTTCTTCGATATTTTCTAAAAGCGTTTCATAATCATGTTGATTTTTAGGACAATCAATCACTGGCGCAACCATATTCCAGTGTTGCATTGCGTTCTCTAATTGCTGATTCATATATACTTCCTTTTGTTCGTATTCCCTGTCAAAGATCAAGGATCAATGGTTTCCTGGAATAACATCGTTGATCAGAATGACACCTGCCGCAAAATTAATTGAAGTGTGTGCCAATAGTTTAGATTCTGGGATTGGAAATTTAAATGACGAGTTAAAACCGCGCATATCGCCAAAGACATTTCGTAGTTCTTCAGGAGAGCTAAAATTCGTTTCCTTGATGATTTGATACCAACCCTGTATATGCTCGTGAGCAGATGGGTATCTCGATTGCGCATCAATGAGTCTTTTTGCAGCAATTACTTTCAACTGGGTGTCTCCTTGTTAATCGTTACGTGAAGAGTCTCTAATCCGTAAGAGATATTGATGAATAAACAGCGTTAATTTATTCAAATTTCTGTTATTGCACGTATTGATTATGATTTGGTCTAAAATATACCATAGTTATTATAGTTAAAATACTCGAAGAATTTTTATTACAGAGTAACAAAAATATTTATATGCATTTAATTTAATAATATTGCGACAAGCATCACAGTTACTCTGCGCGGTTATTACAAAAGAGAGTAATAGACAATTTTATCCATTCCACTTAAAATTTACCCTCGCACATTATAAAGCGGGCAGTTAATGTACCCATATTTAATTCAATCAAGTAGTTTGACCATAGGAACTTATGGTTTGATGCTGGCGGTAGCATACCTTGTGGGGCGCTGGTATTTCCTCAATCAGCTCGCGCAAATTAAGCCCAAAATACCTAATACTGAAATACTGATCATTATGTTATTAGTTTTTGGTGTTGTTGGTGCAAAGTTAATGTTTCTATTAAAAAATACTGATAAGCAATCTTTACTATTAAGTGGCACCGGATTTTCCAGTCAGGGAGCCTTATTAGGCGCAATGTTGGCAACTTATTTATTCACCCATTATCAACAGGTTAAATTACACAAAATACTTGACTCAGCCGCGCCAGCCGCTATTTTAGCTTATACCCTCGCTCGCGTAGGTTGTTTTCTATCGGGCGACGACTGCTACGGCATACCAAGTGACCTTCCTTGGGCTATGAGTTTCCCTGTGGGTATTGCCGCGACGGATGATCATGTTCATCCTGTTCCACTTTACGAAATAGTTTATTCCATTCTTATATTTTTATGGTTAGTCAAAAGACAAAACTCTAGTTTCGCTAGTTACTCTCAATTTTTCACTTTACTGGGACTATGGGGAATTTGCCGATTCTTAGTCGAATTCGTGAGTAGTAATGAGAAAATTATTTTCTCAATGAGTGGCTCTCAGTTTGGCGCTTTACTGATGTTTATCGCCGCGATAATCTATTTTGCAAGTGATAAGCGCAGGATTAAAACTAATCCTAAAAGCACAAAAAAGCCGAGCTAAGCTCGGCTAAAAATTTGTTACTCTATGTTTATTTGCGTATTACTAATACGAACTTAGTCTACTCTTCTTCTATTTCGTCTTCATCATCTTCGATGATTGGGCGATCAACTAGCTCAACATAAGCCATTGGTGCTTTGTCGCCTGTTCGGAATCCAGCTTTAATGATTCTTAGATATCCACCGGGGCGTTCTTGATAACGAGGACCTAGTTCATCGAATAATTTTCCAACCGCTGCTTTGCTGCGAGTTCGAGAAAATGCTAGTCGGCGATTAGCAACCGAATCTTCTTTTGCAAGCGTGATTAGTGGTTCTACAACACGACGAAGTTCTTTTGCCTTAGGCAAAGTTGTTTTGATGAGTTCATGTTCAATCATTGAGATTGACATATTACGAAACATAGCCTGACGGTGGCTTGAGTTTCTATTTAACTGACGTCCGCTTTTACGATGGCGCATGATTAAATACCTTTATTTAGTTATCAGCCTAATTACTTTAAAACGAACCAAAAGCCAGTACTGATATTATTTTAGTTAGTGTTATTAACTCTTTTATTTAACAATGATTCTAGTCAAGGGTTAATAAAGAGCTTTCTATATAGAATAAAACCCCGCTGATAAAAGCGGGGTTTTATATTTTTATTCTTTTTCTACTTATAGACTAATCCATAAAGTATAAAAGATTAAATCTCGTTAAGAATACTCGCTGGTGGCCAATTTTCAAGGCGCATGCCTAAAGATAGTCCCCGCGAAGCAAGTACATCTTTAATTTCCGTAAGCGACTTTTTACCTAGGTTAGGCGTTTTAAGTAGCTCAACTTCAGTACGCTGGATCAAATCTCCAATATAATGAATATTCTCGGTTTTCAAACAGTTAGCGCTACGAACGGTTAACTCTAGATCGTCAACTGGACGTAAAAGAATTGGATCAATTTCCGGCTCTTCTTTTTCTGGCTCTGCTTGTTTTTCGTCTTTTAAATCAACAAACGCCGCTAGTTGCTGTTGAAGAATGGTCGCACAGCGACGGATCGCTTCTTCTGGCTCAATAGTACCATTTGTCTCTAGATCGATGGTTAATTTATCAAGGTTAGTACGTTGCTCAACCCGCGCGGAATCAACCACATAAGAAACAACATGCACTGGGCTAAATGACGCATCTAAATGCAACCGACCAATACTCAAGCTTTCATCTTCATCGCTTTTACGTGACGCAGCACTTTCATAACCACGCCCTTTTCTAACGATAAGACGCATACTTAATGATCCTTTCTTGGTTAGTGTAGCAATATGATGATCGGGATTAATAATTTCAACGCCCGCTTGCTCTTCAATATCTGCCGCAACAACTGGACCTTCACCTTTCTTTTGAAGAATAAGAACTGCTTCGTCTTTATCTTCTAACTTGATCGCTAACCCTTTAAGATTAAGGAGAATATCAATCACATCTTCTTGAACATTTTCAATGGTTGCATACTCATGTAGTACACCATCAATTTCAACTTCAACAACTGCACAACCTGGCATTGAAGATAGTAGTATTCTACGTAGCGAAGTACCTAAAGTATGACCAAAACCCCTTTCGAAAGGTTCTAATACAACTTTGGCCTTACGCTCTCCTAATGTTTCCACCTTTATCTGACGCGGAGTCAGAAGTTCAGTGACGTTACCCATAGTTAATCCTCATGATTTGTGGCTATCTCAGTTAGTCTGAAATAGCCATCGGATATTAATATTTTACTAATAATTACCGTGTTTTTACTTAGAGTAAAGTTCTACAATTAGATTCTCGTTGATATCTGATGGTAAATCTGAACGCTCTGGAACATTTTTGAAAGTTCCTTCCATCTTTTTGTCATCAACTTCAACCCAAACTGGTCGCTCTCTTTGTGCTGCCAGCTCAAGAGCCGCTACTATGCGAAGCTGCTTCTTAGATTTTTCTCGAATAGAAATCACATCTGATGCTGCAACTTTATAAGAAGGTATATTAACCGCTTTGCCGTTGACTAAAATAGCTTTATGGCTAACGAGTTGACGTCCTTCACTACGAGTTGAGCTAAATCCCATTCGATAAACAACATTATCGAGTCGCATTTCTAATAATTGCAACAGATTTGAACCTGTCGCGCCTTTGATACGTGCCGCTTCCTTATAATAGTTACGGAATTGTTTTTCAAGTACACCGTAAATACGTTTAACTTTTTGCTTTTCACGCAACTGAATACCATAGTCTGAAAGGCGAGTTCTTCTAGCGCCATGCACACCAGGTACTTGATCAATCTTACATTTGTCCTCAATAGCACGAACGCCGCTTTTCAGCATCAGGTCTACGCCTTCACGACGTGCTAATTTGAGTTTAGGTCCTATATATCTTGCCATTTTAATTCTCCAGCAAATCGACTTCCGCTAAACCAGCGTTATACGCGGCGCTTTTTGGGCGGGCGACAACCATTATGAGGGATAGGCGTAACATCAGTGATGTTAGTAATCTTAAATCCCGCGTTATTCAAAGCACGAACAGCAGACTCTCGGCCTGGACCGGGTCCTTTGACGAATACTTCCATATTCTTCATGCCCATCTCTTTTACCATCTGCGCTACACGGTCAGCAGCGACTTGCGCAGCAAAAGGAGTGCTTTTACGAGATCCTCTAAAACCAGAACCACCAGCGGTAGTCCACGCCAGAGCATTGCCTTGTCGATCAGTTATTGTCACGATTGTATTGTTAAATGACGCATGGATATGTGCCATTCCGTCTACTACGTGCTTTTTAACCTTTTTACGAGAACGAGGTGTCTTTGCCATAATCGTTATCTCTTAATTGGTTTACGTGGACCCTTACGAGTACGCGCATTTGTTTTTGTACGTTGTCCACGGACAGGTAAACTTCTTCTGTGGCGAATACCACGGAAACAACCTAAATCCATTAAACGCTTAATATTCATTGACACTTCTCGTCTTAAATCACCTTCAATTGTGAATTTGGCGACTTGTGAGCGAAGTGACTCTATTTCCGCTTCGGTAAGATCTTTAATCTTTGCGCTTCGATTGACGCCAGCTGCATCACAGATCTTCTGTGAACGACTGTTACCAACACCATAAATCGATGTTAAAGCAATTACCGCATGCTTATGGACTGGAATGTTAATACCAGCTATACGGGCCATTGACCTACTCCCAAAATTAGTTCTTTTACCATCGTGTCTAGCTCAATAGACAAGTGCCCCTTCAAAAAGGCGCGCAATGATAGCGTTCAAACGGTTAAAAATCAACCGAATATTCAAAATTATGCCATTTACTTTATATCGTTAGCGGGCTACACGCGTATACAAAGTGGATGACGCTTTACTCTTTAGAAAAACCTTACTAGCCTTGACGTTGCTTGTGTTTTGGATCTTTACAAATAACCCGAACACTACCATTGCGACGAATAACTTTACAGTCACGGCAGATTTTTTTTACAGAAGCTTTAACTTTCATTTTCGTACTCCGAATCTAGTCCGATTGACCAAATTTTACCTAACTCCAGAGGAGCCGTAGTTTTTAAAATTTGCCTTCTTCAATACCGAATCATAATCACGCGAAATTAAGTGAGCTTGTACTTGGGACATAAAGTCCATAATAACAACCACAATAATCAGCAGTGATGTTCCACCAAATTGAAAAGGCACATTAAATATAATAATTAAAAATTCAGGAAGCAAACATACCGCAGTGATATATAGCGCACCCACTAAAGTGAGGCGAGTCATAACTTTATCAACATATCGTGATGTTTGTTCACCAGGGCGTATTCCAGGAATAAAAGCTCCAGATTTTTTCAATTGGTCAGCTGTATCCCTTGGGTTATATACTAGTGCAGTATAAAAGAAACAGAAAAACATGATCCCCGCGCCATATAGTAATATATATAGGGGATTTCCAGGCTGCATTTGATTCGCAAACGTTTGCAGCCATAACATTTCACTTCCTTTTCCTACCATTTGCGCGATTGTACCGGGAAACAAAATAATGCTTGACGCAAATATCGCAGGTATTACGCCAGCCATATTCACTTTTAATGGTAAATGCGAAGACTGCGCCTGGTACATTCGTCGTCCTTGTTGCTTTTGTGCATAATTGACAACGATACGTCTCTGTCCGCGCTCCATAAAAACAACAAACGCTGTTACTAATACCACAATCGCTAAGATAATCATTAATCCCAATGGGTTAATTTCACCTTGCCGTGCTTGCTCGAAGGTTTGTCCCATTGCCGTTGGCAAACTAGCGACAATACCGACGAAAATTAATACTGAAATTCCGTTACCTATCCCGCGTTCGTTAATTTGCTCACCAAGCCACATCAAAAACATGGTTCCTGTCACCAAGCTTACCACCGCGCCGAAATAGAAACTAAACCCAGGATTTGGCACCAGTCCAACCATCATTTCAGGAAAGCTGGTTGCTATGCCAATTGCCTGCAAACAAGCGAGAACAAGGGTTAAATATCGAGTATATTGATTTATTTTACGTCGTCCGGCTTCTCCTTCTTTCTTTATTTCCTGAAGCCTTGGGTCAACGAAACTCAAAACTTGCAGAATAATAGAAGCAGAGATGTAAGGCATAATACCAAGCGCAAAAACACTCGCACGCTCTAATGCACCACCAGAAAACACATTAAATAATTCCATCAATGTGCCTGTTGTTTGATTCATAAACGCATCTAAAACAACTGGGTCAATCCCTGGCACTGGTACAAAAGATCCTAAACGGAAAATAACAATCGCCATAAGCACGAACATTAATCGTTGCTTAAGTTCTGTTAAACCACCGCCTGATTTCTTTTCTACTGGAGCTTTAGCCATATCGTGTTTACCTAATTCGTCCGACGTTTACCTAATTCTAACTTCGACGTTTATCTAATTCTAAATCCGAGTATTTTCTAACTAACTAAAATCAGTTAGAAAACATCAATCTATTTTGCAACCGTTCCACCAGCCGCTTCGATTGCAGCTTGCGCGCCTTTAGATACTCGAACTCCGTCACCAACATTAACCGCTCGTTCAATTGAGCCAGAAAGCATTACTTTCACCTGCTCAATATTTTTATTGATTAATCCAGCTGCGCGAAGCGTTAGTAAATCAACAGCATCACCTTCAACTTTGTTTAGCTCACCCAAACGAACTTCTGCTGATTTCAACGACTTACGTGAAGTAAAACCAAATTTCGGCAAACGTTGTTTGAGCGGCATTTGACCACCTTCAAAACCTGGCGCAACTTTACCACCGGAGCGGGACTTCAGACCCTTATGCCCGCGACCACAAGTTTTACCTAAAGTAGAACCGATACCACGACCAACTCGCTTCGCTTTTTTCTTAGCCCCTTCAGCGGGACTTAATGTGTTTAAACGCATTATATTTGAATCCATAATACTAATCCTCCACTCGAAGCATGTAGTTAATTGTGTTAACCATGCCACGGGTAGAAGGTGTATCTTCTACTTCTACTGTATGACCAATTCGGCGTAAACCGAGACCAGTTAAACAACCTTTGTGATTTTTCAAGCGTCCAATCGAGGATTTAACTTGAGTCACTTTAAATGTCTTTTTCGCAGCCATGGTCTACTCCATGATTTCTTCGACAGACTTTCCGCGTTTTGACGCTACATCTTCCGGAGAAAACATACCATTTAAACCGCGAATCGTCGCGCGAACGATATTAATAGGATTGGTAGAACCAATACTCTTTGCCAAAACGTTTTCCACACCGACTACTTCAAATACTGAGCGCATCGCGCCACCAGCAATGATACCTGTACCAGGCGATGCAGGCTGCATGTACACTTTTGACGCGCCATGATTTGCCTTAATCGGATGTTGTAACGTGTGACCGTCTTTTAATTCGACTTGAATTAAATTTCGTCGAGCTTGTTCCATCGCTTTTTGGATCGCTGCAGGCACTTCTCGCGCTTTACCTCGTCCAAAACCAACTTTACCATTTCCATCACCAACAACTGTTAATGCGGTGAATGAAAAAATACGTCCACCTTTCACTACTTTAGCTACTCGGTTTACGTTGACTAGCTTTTCAACTAAGCCGTCAGAATTATTTTCTTGTCTTGCCATCATTTCACCTTTAGAACTGGAGACCACTTTCGCGCGCAGCATCTGCTAATGCTTTTACACGACCGTGATATTTGAACCCAGAGCGATCAAATGCAACACTTGATACGCCAGCTTTAGTTGCTCTTTCTGCGATTAAAGTGCCGACAGATTTAGCAGTATTAACATTGCCTGTTGCTTTGCTCGCTGCCTTGATGTCTTTTTCAACGCTTGAAGCAGTTGCAAGCACTTTTCCGCCATCAGCAGAAATGATCTGAGCATAAATATGGCGAGGTGTGCGATTAACCACTAAACGGTTAACACCTAGCTCTTTCATTTTCGAGCGGCTTTTAGTTGCGCGCCGAATTCTAGCTTGTTTTTTATCCATTATTTCGCCCTACTTTTTCTTAGCTTCTTTACGACGGATTACTTCATCCGCGTACTTCACACCTTTACCTTTATAAGGCTCTGGTGGACGATAAGCTCTGATATTCGCTGCCACTTGACCAATCAACTGTTTGTCGATACCTTTTACCACGACTTCAGTATTGCTCGGTGTATCAATGGTGATCCCTTCTGGGATATCAAAAACTACTGGATGAGAAAACCCGAGAGTTAAATCAAGCTTTTTGCCAGCCGCTTTTGCTCGGTAACCAACACCAACTAACTGCAGTTTTTTCTCAAAACCGTTAGCAACACCTTCAACCATATTATTGACTAGTGAACGCATTGTACCAGCAAGTGCATTGGCATTTGCTTCACCATCTTTGGGTGCAAATTTAATGACATTATCTTCTACTTTAACTTCCACAGCAGAATGAATTTCTTGCTGTAAACTACCTTTGCCACCTTTTACAGAAACCAACTGACCTTTAAGATCGGCGGTCACTCCTGCTGGAAGCTCAACGGGGGCTTTTGCTACTCTAGACATATCGCTCTCCTTAAGAAACTATACAGAGAACTTCGCCGCCGTGACCTGATTTACGCGCTGCTTTATCGCTCATTACTCCGCGAGAAGTAGAAACGATAGCAATACCTAAACCGTCAAGTACACGAGGTAGCTCATTAGATTTTTTGTATATACGTAGGCTTGGTTTACTAACACGTTGGATCGTGTCAATAACCGGACGCCCTTGATGATATTTAAGCTCGATAGAAAGCTCAGGCTTGCCATCATTTTCTGCTTTATTAATATCCGTTATGTAACCTTCATCTTTCAATACATTAGCGATTGAAACTTTTACTTTTGATGAAGGCATTGAAACAACTTTTTTGCCTGCTGATTGTCCGTTACGGATTCTCGTCAGCATATCAGCAATTGGATCGTGCATGCTCATATTAAATCTCCCAACAATTACCAGCTAGCTTTCACTAAACCAGGAACATCGCCTTGCATTGCATGCTCACGTAATTTGTTTCGGCTCAAACCGAATTTACGTAAGTAACCATGAGGACGACCTGTGATATTACAACGATTACGTCTTCTAACTGGACTCGCATCACGTGGCAGCTTTTGCAATGCTACTTGTGCGTCCCAACGCTCTTCGTCACTTTTGTTGAGGTCAACGATAGTTGCTTTTAACTCGGCACGCTTAGCTGCATATTTTGCAACCAATTTAGTACGCTTTTTCTCGCGCTGTACCATCGATACTTTAGCCATTGTTATGCCCCTTTTATCGGGAATCGGAAAGCATTGAGTAACTCTCTGCCTTCTTCATCTGTTGCCGCTGAAGTCGTGATTGTGATATCCATTCCGCGAATTTTGTCTACTTTATCGTAGTCAATCTCTGGAAAGATAATCTGTTCTTTAACGCCCATAGAATAGTTTCCACGTCCGTCAAACGACTTAGGATTTAAACCTCGGAAATCACGAATACGAGGAATTGCAATTGAAACTAAACGTTCCATAAATTCCCACATACGCTCTCCGCGTAGTGTTACCTTAGCGCCAATAGGATAGTCATCACGAATTTTAAATCCAGCAATAGATTTGCGGGCTTTCGTCACAACAGGCTTTTGGCCTGAGATAGCTGTTAAGTCATTACATGCGTTCTCTAGAACTTTTTTGTCCCCAACAGCTTCACCCAAACCCATATTTAATGTGATTTTGGTTATCTTAGGGACTTGCATGACAGACTTGTAGTCAAACTTTTTAGTTAAAGTGTTGACAACATCTTTCTTGTAGTAGTCTTGCAGTTTCGCCATTTTATACACCTATATTTTAAAGATCCTGATAAATAACAAATATCTATCAGGTCAATAAATTAGTCTACTAGCTCACCATTCGATTTAAAAAATCGAACACGCTTGCCATCTTCTTGCTCCTTAATGCCAACCTTATCTGCTTTACCAGTTTTAGCATTAAATAGTGCAACATTTGAGATATCCATCGGCGCTTCCATTTCAACGATACCGCCTTGAACACCAGCCTGAGGGTTTGGTTTAACATGTTTTTTCATCATGTTAACGCCTTCAACAACCACTCGACCTTTTTCTTTGATGATTTTTTTTATGTTACCTTTTTGACCATTACTCTTTCCAGTCAAAACGATGACATTATCACCAGTTTTTAATTTTTGCATTTTCCAAGTCTCCTTAAAGAACTTCAGGCGCTAAAGAAACAATTTTCATGAACTTATCGCCGCGAAGTTCGCGAGTCACTGGTCCAAAAATACGTGTTCCAACAGGCTGTAAGCTAGCATTCAGAAGAACTGCAGCGTTTCCATCAAAACGGATCACTGATCCATCTGGGCGGCGCACGCCTTTTCGGGTTCTGACAACGACAGCATTCATTACGTCACCTTTCTTCGCTTTACCACGAGGAATAGCTTCTTTAACACTGACCTTGATCACATCACCAATTCTTGCGTATCGGCGGTGTGAGCCTCCAAGAACCTTAATACATTGAACTCGACGAGCACCGCTATTATCGGCAACATCAAGTGTTGATTGCATTTGGATCATTGGTTTTCTCCAACTTTACCCGCGTAAAAACCAGCAACAATAGTGTGCGCTGGCAAAAAGACGCGGGAGTATATCATCATTTAATTGATTGGGCTAACATAAACATCCTAAATTAATAGGGGTCTATTTAAGCCTTTTCAACAACTTCAACTAACTGCCACGATTTACTTTTAGAAAGCGGTCTGCATTCTACAACCGTTACAGTGTCACCCATTTTGCACTCATTACTTTCGTCATGAGCATGTACTTTAGTCGAGCGCTTTATGAACTTTCCATATAAAGGATGCTTCACTTGACGTTCGATTTTGACAGTGATGGTTTTATCCATCTTGTCACTCACTACTCTACCAGTCATGGTACGCTTGATTACTTTACGCTCGCTCATTAGGCTGCTCCTTCCACGACTGTTTCACTAACCGTTTTCGCTTTTTGATTTAGCACCGTTTTGATTCGGGCAATATCACGACGTACATTTTTCAAAGTGTGAGTTTCTTCAGTCTGAGCTGTTGCACGTTGCATACGTAAATTAAATTGCTCTTTACGTAACTCTAGCAATTCAGCTTGAAGTGCTTCGACACTTTTTTCTCTCAACTCTCGAGCTTTCATTACATTACCGTCCGCTTGACAAAAGTTGTCTTAATAGAAAGTTTAGCGGCTGCAAGCGCAAAGGCTTCCTTGGCTAAATCTTCTGGCACACCTTCAACTTCAAACAGCATACGACCTGGTTGAATTTGTGCTACCCAATATTCCACACTACCTTTACCTTTACCCATCCGTACTTCGAGTGGCTTTTTAGTAATCGGTTTGTCAGGAAAAACTCTGATGTAAACTTTACCTTGACGTTTCATATGACGAGTCATTGCCCGGCGAGCTGCTTCTATCTGACGAGCAGTCATGCGACCACGATCAGCTGACTTCAAGCCGTACTCTCCGAAGCTAACCTTATGGTTTTCAACGCCACGGTTACGCATCTTATGCTGTTTACGAAATTTTGTTCTTTTAGGTTGTAACATGGTCTACTCCCCTACTTCTTCTTAGCTCGGGTAGGTCTTTTCTTTGGCTTATCTTCAGTGACTGCTTGTGGTTGGTCACCAAAAACTTCACCTTTAAATATCCAGACCTTAACGCCAATAATCCCGTAAGTTGTATTTGCTTCTGCAGTTGCATAATCAATATCTGCACGCAAAGTATGAAGAGGCACTCGACCTTCTCGATACCATTCTGCACGTGCAATATCTGCCCCGCCTAAACGACCACCTACTTGAACTTTGATACCTTCAGCTCCTGCGCGCATAGTGTTTTGTACTGCTCGCTTCATTGCACGGCGGAACATTACACGACGCTCAAGTTGCGAGGCTATACCATCAGCAACGAGTTGTGCGTCCAGCTCTGGCTTGCGAATTTGCTCAATATTGATTTGAGTTTGAACGCCAGCCATTTGGCTTACTTGTTTACGAAGTTTCTCGATGTCCTCACCTTTTTTACCAATAACAATTCCTGGACGTGCCGTGTGAATCGTTACTTTTAAGGCTTTTGCTGGGCGTTCAATATCAATTTTTGATACTGATGCTCGAGATAATTCTTTTAATAGCCAGTTACGAATTTCAATGTCGCTAGCTAACATATCCGCATATTCACCGCGTTCTGCATACCAAACTGAGTTATGCTTTTTAACGATCCCTAGGCGAATACCGGTTGGATGGACTTTTTGACCCATGGTTTACTCCTAGTTATCCGATACTTTAACGGTAATATGACAAGACCGCTTAAACATGCGATCCGCGCGTCCTTTTGAGCGAGTTTTGATCCGCTTCAAAGTAGGACCTGCATCAACAAAAATGGTTGACACTTTAAGCTCATCAATATCTGCTCCGTCATTATGCTCGGCATTAGCGATGGCAGAATTTAAAACTTTTTCGATCATTTCAGCAGCTTTTTTATTGCTAAACTTAAGTAAGTTAAGCGCATTTTCTACTGGCATTCCTCTCACCTGATCCGCAACTAAACGAGCTTTTTGAGGAGAGATTCTTGCGTGACGTAAAACAGCTTGAGTTTCCATCATTTTCTCCTATCGCTTCGCTTTTTTGTCGGCAATGTGTCCACGATAAGTACGAGTTGGAGCAAATTCCCCTAACTTGTGTCCTACCATGTCTTCATTGACAGATACTGGTACATGCTGACGACCATTGTGAATGGCAATCGTTAATCCAACCATTTCCGGAGAAACCATTGAACGGCGCGACCAGGTCTTAATCGGCTTTCGGCTATTTGAGGCCACCGCTTCTTCAATCTTCTTAAGAAGATGAAGATCGATAAATGGCCCTTTTTTTAGTGAACGTGGCACGATTTAATCCTCTATTTACGATTACGACGACGGACAATTAACTTGTCTGTGCGTTTGTTACTACGAGTCTTCTTGCCCTTAGTTGGCGTTCCCCATGGTGAAACGGGGTGTCTACCACCTGAGGTTCTTCCCTCACCACCGCCATGCGGATGGTCGACTGGGTTCATAGCAACGCCTCGAACTGTAGGTCGTACACCACGCCATCTAGTTGCACCCGCTTTTCCGAGTGAACGTAGCATGTGTTCTGCGTTACCAACTTCCCCAACAGTCGCGCGACATTCAGCTAGCACTTTACGCATTTCACCACTACGTAAACGTAGGGTTGCATAAGCGCCATCACGAGCAACTATTTGGACGTAAGTGCCAGCACTTCGAGCGATTTGAGCACCTTTACCAGGCTTCATTTCGACACAGTGGACAGTGGTACCTACTGGAATATTTCTAAGTGGTAAAGTGTTGCCAGATTTAATGGCTGCATCTTGACCTGACTGGATTTGATCGCCAGCCTTCATCCCTTTTGGCGCGATAATGTAACGCCGTTCGCCATCGGCATAAAGAACCAGTGCAATGTTTGCACTACGGTTTGGATCATATTCCAAACGCTCAACTTTTGCTGGGATTCCATCTTTATTTCGTTTGAAATCAACAAGGCGGTAATGCTGTTTATGTCCACCACCAATGTGACGAGTTGTGATCCGCCCATTGTTGTTACGACCACCACTTTTTGATTTCTTTTCTAATAAAGGTGCGTGTGGAGCACCTTTATGCAAATCTGGGTTGACCACTTTGACTACAAAGCGACGACCTGGAGATGTGGGTTTAGCTTTTAATAGAGCCATCTTATTTCCCCTTACGCTTCGGCGTCTGAAAAGTCGATGTCTTGCCCTTCTTCAAGAGAGACATAGGCTTTTTTCCAATCGGAACGACGTCCTGCAATTTGACCAGTACGTTTAGTTTTACCTTTGGCAACCAAAGTCGTAACATTTTCAACTTTGACATCAAACATCAACTCAACGGCTTTTTTAATTTCAAGCTTTGTCGCTGTTTTTGCTACTTTAAAAACAAACTCGCCGCGATCCGCTGCAAAACTTGCTTTTTCAGATACATGTGGAGCCAACAAAATGCTCATGATTCTTTCTTGGTTCATCCCCAGAGCTCCTCTAATTTCTTGACTGCATCAACTGTCATGATGACTTGATCAAAAGCAATCAAACTAACTGGATCACAGGCTTGAATATCACGAACATCTACCTTATGAAGATTTCGAGCTGACAAATATAAATTCTCGTCAACTTTATCAGTCACAATCAATGCTTCAGTTAAACCGTATTCAGCAAGCTTGCTAACTAGCCCTTTTGTTTTTGGTGAATCAACTTCAAACGACTCAACAATATGTAAACGTTCTTGACGAACCAGCTCAGATAAGATGCACTGCATCGCACCGCGATACATTTTACGATTCACTTTTTGTGAGTGATCTTGAGGGCGTGCAGCAAAAGTAACACCACCTGTACGCCAGATCGGACTACGAATAGTTCCAGCACGTGCGCGGCCAGTTCCTTTTTGTCTCCAAGGCTTAGCACCGCCACCACGAACATCACTACGTGTTTTTTGCGATCGTGTACCGGCTCTTGAACCAGCCATATAAGCAACAACCACTTGATGAACCAATGCTTCGTTAAATTCTCTACCAAAAGCAACATCTGATAATTCAACAGATGATCCTTTCTTTTTACCAGTTACAGATAAATTAATTTCCATTATCAATTCTCCTTAAAGCTTAACTGCGGGACAAACAATAACATCGCCGCCTTTAGAGCCAGGAACAGCTCCTTTAATGAGAAGAATATTTCGCTCAGCATCAACCCGTACAACTGTTAGGTTTTGAGTTGTTGAACGCTCTGCGCCCATGTGACCAGACATTTTCTTGCCTTTAAATACTTTACCTGGCGATTGGTTTTGACCAATTGAACCATTCGAGCGATGCGAAATCGAGTTACCGTGCGTCGCATCTTGCATTGAGAAGTTCCAACGCTTAATGCCCCCTTGAAAACCTTTACCTTTTGACATGCCTGTGACATCAACAACCTGTCCGTTTTCAAAAATATCGACTTTGATTTCTCCGCCTGCTTCAAAACCATCTAAAGAATCAGTTCGAAATTCCCAAAGTCCTCTGCCCGCTTCAACACCAGCTTTTTTGAAGTGTCCCGCTTCTGGGCGAGTAACACGATTTGCTTTACGCTCACCAGTTGTTACCTGGATTGCTTGGTAGCCGTCGATATCTTTTGTTTTAACCTGAGAGATACGATTTGCAGTGACTTCAATCACTGTAACCGGTGTTGAAACACCGTTTTCATCGAACACTCGGGTCATGCCGCATTTGCGACCAACAATTCCGATTGCCATTATAAAAACCCTCTATTAATGTTGCTTACTTTATTGTTGTTCTTTTCACGATGAACAACGCAACTAAATTTCCGTTTAGACCGTTCAAAAAACAGCCCAAACGACTCATACCTATCTTTTAAGAAAGACTAATCTGTACATCGACACCAGCAGCTAAGTCGAGCTTCATTAAAGCATCAACTGTCTTTTCTGTTGGTTCTTCGATATCTACCATGCGCTTATGAGTGCGTATTTCATATTGATCTCGCGCGTCTTTGTTGACGTGCGGAGAAACCAATATAGTGTATCGCTCTTTGCGCGTAGGTAATGGAATAGGACCACGAACTTGTGCACCTGTACGCTTTGCCGTATTGACGATCTCAAGGGTCGATAAATCGATAAGCTTGTGATCAAACGATTTTAAGCGTATTCGGATTCGCTGCTTAGCCATAGCAAAGAAACTCCAAAGTTAATTAATAAACAGTTAAAAATCCGCCTTCTCTAAATAAATTAGAGAAGGCGGATTAAAATTCTTGTCGACCACAATTGGGTCGGTTGTTATGACGCCCTATAAAAACCGCGCCACGAAGCCTTTAAAAGGCGACGCAATATGGTGTTTAGCCAAATTGGGAGGCGCATTATATAGAATGGTTTGGATTTGTACAACTTTATTTGAGGTTTATTTTAAATTAAGCGTATTAGCAAATAATTACCGAATCCCACAAGGAATTCGCTAAAGCAAGAATGGTAGTTTTGCCATTAAAAAGCAGCTTATTTATAGCAATCCTAATTCCCCTTAAAACAGAATTCCCCTCAAAACAGAGTTGAGATTAAGCTTTAAACCTCGTAACCGAATATTTTTACCTTACAAGAGCTTAATCGCTTTAGATACTATAATTAAAAACTGGTAAAAATGAATAGGGGGATAGCTCAATTTTTATGTGATTTTTCAAATGCTCAAGATTGTTTCTCAACATCAGTTAGCGGTCATAAATGTACCACCTTATTTCGCCCATTTTTCTTTGCCATATATAAGGCTTTATCCGCACGTGAAATGAGTGGTAATGCGCAATTTTTGCCCCCTTCATTTAAAATACTAGCAACACCAAAACTCATAGTAATGATATTGCCGTGGTTTTCTATTTCATGAGGAATGGCAAGTTTTTCAACTGCTCTCCTGGACTTCTCTGCTAATTGAACAGCCATTTCGAGGTTAGTATCTGGCAATACAATCGCGAATTCTTCTCCTCCATATCGAGCAATAAGATCTGATTGTCTTTTTTCGACGGTAGCAAGAACCTTAGCGACACTTTTTAAACATTCATCGCCCGCTTGATGACCATAGGCATCATTAAACATCTTAAAATAATCTATATCGCACATAATCAAAGACAAATCTGAGCTACTCCGCGAAGCTCGCTTACATTCAGCACTTAAAAATGAATCAAAGTGCCTACGGTTTGCGACTGACGTAAGCCCATCGGTATTTGACATTTCTTCTAGCTCTTTATTCTTATCATTTAGCTCCTTTGTCCTCATTTTTACTTGCTCATCAAGTGAAGCATTCGCCATTCTTAATTTTTGTATCAACTTCATATTTTTAAACAGAATACTACCCACAAAAGCGCCGCTTACGCCACCAATAATAATAGGAGAAATAAGCGCTTTAAAAGTAAACGGGTCAATACCCAAAGCGGTTTTTTGAAGGATAGACAAGGTCGAAAATATCACTATGCCCAAGATAATAGACAGGGATAAATAATAACGTTTTTTTGTCCAGATGATTTTCAATCAATCTCCCTTCCTATAAACTTCAACAATTGACTTCTTTAACTCTTGTTTTAAATATATTTTCGAGCGGCTATAATCGATATTGCCCCAAACAACCTTTCACAAACTCATTGCAACATATCGCCCTCATTTAATAAAGTCTACCATTAAGTATATACCCTAGAAAAATAGCAACAGCTTATAACGCAAACTAAGCGGTATAAATTTTTTTTATTAAATCTTTAATTACAATGAGTTACTCCTATTTCAGCTATTCCCATACTAATTTTGAATAATATTAATTGGTCATTGTTACCATTCGAATAATTTCCATGTAAGATATTTTAAATTCTAAGCCAATAGTTCATTCCGCTTGCCTAGTAGTTCAAAATAAACTGAGAAATATCGCGAACCATATTAATGATAGCTTTCTAAGAGAAGGTTACTTTCATATATCAGGAGAGAGCTAATTTGATTACGGTCGCAAAAACTAAAACCTAAAAAAGAACATAGAATGGCAACCAAATACGACTTGATTTTATTTAAATTGTTGCACCATTAACTTTAGATCTTCTACGGTTGAAACTATTTTCTTACTGGAGCTCACAAACTCACTAGTATTTTTCAAGTTATTCGCAGATATCTCTGATATGGTCAATGTATTGCGATTGATTTCTTCAGCTACCGCACCTTGCTCTTCTGCGGCACTTGCTATTTGAGTGTTCATTTCGTTAATTTGATCAACCGAACTCACAATTTTTTCAAGCGCCAAACCTGCGCTTTCCGATTGCTTGACTCCTTCATCGGTTCGACTACGACTATCTTCCATTAGCGCCACCGCTTCTTTAGCACCAGATTGCAAAGATTCAACCATCTCCTGAATTTCCTGAGTAGATTCTTGAGTACGACTTGCTAAGGTTCTCACTTCATCCGCAACGACCGCAAACCCTCTGCCTTGCTCACCAGCTCTGGCCGCTTCTATTGCTGCATTTAATGCTAATAAATTAGTCTGATCGGCTATTCCTCTAATAACTTCAAGTACGGTACCAATTCTATCGCTATCTTCTTCTACCCGATGGATAGAGTTTCCTGCGGTTTTAATTCCATCAGCAACCCGCTTGATCGTTGTGATTGACACATCCACAATATTTTTGCCTTCATGTGATTCTGCATTTGCCGTGGTAGCTCCTTGAGCTGCTTCTACGGCATTTTTCGCCACATCTTGAACAGTTGCAGACATTTGGTTCATTGCAGTAGCGATTTGTTCCGACTGATTTTGCTGTTCTGATAAATCATCGACTGTTTTTTCAGCAACGGTTATTATCGCTTCGGAAGCGTTTGAAACTTCGTTTGCTGATTGGTTGACGTTGAGAATAATCACCTTGAATTCATCCAACAAATTATTTAACGCCACTCCCATTGTCGCAATCTCATCACCAGAACTTGTATCCACTCTAATAGATAAATCTTTTTGTTTCGAGATCGCCACAACTCGGCTTGTTAAGTGGTTGATTGATTTTAAAACCGACTGCGACAACCAAATAATGACAGCAACCACAACCAGAGCCAAGATAAAACCGATAATTCGCATGACCATCAAAAACCTATCTATATCGCCGACCTCTGTTTTTATAAGCTCCGACAGCTGACCAAATAAAGTATTTAATTGCGTCTCTGCTATATGCACTTTTGCGCGCATTTCTCCTCTATAACCTGATGAGCTTGATAATCCCTTTTCTTTCGCACTCGCTACCAATGATTCAAAGCTTGCCTGATAGCTTTTCATATCATTTGCAATGTCATTCTTCAAACTAAAATCAAGATCGCTTGCAGCAAGAGAGTTCGAAAAAACCGTTATATTCTTATTAAACTTTTCAACATATTTTTCATCTAAACGCAGCATAAAATCCTTTTCATTGCGTCTTAGTTGTAACATGTCTGCTCTGAGGGTTTGCTGATTTGCCTGGTTAATTCGAGTTTCAGCATTGTGTACAGCCTGCCTTAGACTACCGTACAACCCATCTTTCGGATTTAAACCGATTTTCTGCTGAACTACGACCAGGTTGTTGAATGCGGTTAAATAATCCTTAAAAGAACTATCAAGTGACTTGGCGGCTTGTTCGTCAAAACCAATTTCTAACAAGCTTTGCTTTAATTTCTCTAAGTTACCATTCAATTTTTGATAGTTCTTCTCAAATTTATCCTTATATTTCATATCGTTACGAGACAAAAAGTCCTTTTCATTTCGCCTCAAGTACAGCATATCTGCTTCAATACGAGTAATGGCAACCTCAAGGATTTCGTAGTTTTTTATTTTAGTGGTGGTAGATTGTTCTATGATTAATATCCCGACGATTGATGCAAAAACTAATACACTCGCGGCAGTAAACTTATTCTTAATACTCAAACGTAGCATCTTGACTCCTAAAACAATCATTCTAAGCTCAATGATCTAAACCGAAAATTTGAACTCTCGAACTTTTAGTATAGCCACAGATCTCGAATTTTGGCGTTTATTTCAATTTTGTATGCGGAATATCCTGTAAACCTGAAATAGCCAGTTGGATTAATGAAAAGAGCGCTAGAGGGTGCAGTTATTGAGCTAGTACGCTGATATAATTCGTATCAAAGAAAGCTCAAAAATAGCGTTATTTTCCTGTATCATACGCTGCAAAGCTTAAAATGAAGTCTAAATAGAATTTAATAAGGAACATCTCATGTCTAGTAAACAATCACTCGCTTTATTGATTTTCCTTTCATCTATGCTTTCCACTTCCGTCACTGCCATCCCATCTTTGCACGTAACGGAAAAGTTTGTAGTGGTTTCAGTCAACGGACAAAGCTTTTCCAGTGGTTTGTTTAGCAACGAAGCGAGAGTTCCTCTTAAAAAAGGTACCAACAAGATTGCTCTTCGATACAAAGAGCTATTTGAAGAATCATTAGGCGACGATCATGAAGTGGTCACTTCAAACATTTTTGTTGTTCGGCTTTCAATCCAGAAAGAACAAATATATACACTTCAATATTTGAGACCTCACGATGCATCAGCAGCCAGAAGATACGCGCGCGAGCCAAAAATCAGCATTATTGACAGTCTGGGAGAGAATATTCGAGTTGAAAATATTTACCTTGCTTCGCAATCTACGGGCTTTGTTAATCAGGCAACAAGAATTAATATGCCAGCGCAGCCAATGATTAATATTACCAGCCCTCAAAAAGCTGCTAGCAAAAACTCTAACATTCCCAACTCATCAACCGAACAAACCATGGCGGGGCAAATGTTAATGTTTTGGTGGAATAAAGCAACTCCAGAACAAAAGCAGTCATTTCTCGATGAAATCAAGGCGGTTCAAGAATAACAAACAAAGCTTACAACTTAGAAAAAAATTCCCCCGTAAAAATTATCCCCTAAATTTTTTACCATTATAAGTTTTATTATATGTTTATATGTTGGTTGTCCAACATAATGGCTATACCTGAATCCAGGATGTAATAACGCTTAAATTATTTGTTTAATTTAGAAGGATAAAATTTATGCCATTACCAAATAAAGCCGCATTATATTTATTATTGACATGTCTCATATTCGGCTGTGAAAGTGATAAAACTAACTCAGACCAAAGTTCTAAACAAAAAGCATCTATTCCGGTACTTAAAGAAAAAATCCAGCTTTCAACCCGCGACAAATTAAAGAACATTCGACAAGCAATAAGAGACGATGACAAAGTAAGCATTAAGCTTTTTTTAGAAAATGGTTTAACAGTCGAAGCAAAAGATCAGGAACAACTCGACTCGACGTACAAACGAACTCTAGAGTATGTTTTTAGAGAAGATGATATTGAATTGTTTTCCATTATCCTGCCTAAAGGACTTGAGTACATCAAAGACAAACTAGATATTGATCGCTCTTTATTTACACGCGCTTTGCAAAAAGAAAAATCCAATATTTTTGGTCTTATAATCACTAAACATATTGAACAATCTTTAACACTCCCAGAAGAGGATATAAGAGAATATCTACATTATTATCTCGATAAAAAAGCCAATAATAAGGTAGTCGATACACTTTATTTTGGTCAACTAATATCAAGCTTATCCGATTTAAATAAACCAAGCATCGATGGAGAGCGTTTGCTTCTTTTAGCAGTGAAAAATAATTACACTAAGATTACTGAATTATTATTATCCAGTGGTGCGGATATCGATCAAAAAGGTTTATATGAATGGACAGCACTCAAAATAGCTGCCGCTAAAGGAAATATTGAACTGTTTCAGCTCTTATTAGATAAAGGCGCTAAATTTTTGGAGGAAAACTCTAATCAACCTAATTCTCAAAAAGATAAAGAACTATCGTATCAATATGCCAGAGAGGTTCTTCACGAAGCAGTTGAGGGTGGGCATTTAGCTCTATTAAAGCTCTATCCAGATAAGAAATATTATAATCAGTATAAATTAATTACTGCTACAAGGCTAAAAGACAAAGCAATGATTAAGTTTTTTTTGGATATAGGTTTTGACATTAACCACGAACTTGTTTCCGAAGATTACAATGGTTGGACAGCTCTTACAGAAGCTGTCATGGCGCACGCTCAACTAGATGAAAAAGATACAAATGAATATCCCATTATAGATTTCCTCATAAGCAATGGAGCCAAGGTAAATTTAGACGGTAAGCGAGCTAACGTCATTGTCTACGCAATTTCTACTAATTCTATTAAGCTTGTTCGGCACTTGATCAACAAAGGCGCTAGACTTGACAAGAGTAGTGCCGAAGCAGGTCTAACGGTATATGGAGGTACCTATTCATTCGCACCAACTACCGGGTTGCTGGCTTTTTTAATGAAAAAAGGGATTGATATTAACCGTAAAGATAAAATGAAAGAAACACTACTCGATGCCGCGATAGAAGCAGGTAATAAAGAGTTGGTAAATTTATTGTTAAAGAACGGTTTTAAATTGAGTGATGACAATTCCTATTTAGAGGATACTATTGAAGGTTATCACGAAACTCGTGTTGAAATAGCTAAATTATTAGCTCAACATAAGCTCGATCCAAACGCGCTTGACCGCGACGGAACCCCGTTAGTTTTTCGACTTTTAAAGCCAATCAGCTGGAACGTAGAAAGTAAAACCGGCGTTAGTGGAAACTATGAAGTGTTGACCAACTTTAAAAAGCCAATCAATTTTGAGATTGTAAATAAAAAGGGCGAAAACTTATTAACGGCTCTAGCGAATGGCAGTAAAGATATAGATATTGCCCGATTCTTTTTCAAAAATAAATTCAATGTAGATACTGAAAATAATTATGGGCAAACAGTGTTGCACACTACCGCTGGTGGCAGAGATGTTATCGACGCTAGTTTCTTAAAATTTATATTGAACAGCAATGCTGATATAAATAAAAAAGATGAACAAGGAGACACTCCTCTACATGCGGCTGTACAAAATCACAACAAAGATGCGATTTCAATTTTATTAAACTATGGTGCAGATCCAAAGATAAAAAATTTCGCTGGTAAATTGCCGCGAGAGATGGTGAAAGACGATTCTTCTACACATGATTTTATTGTGTTTTATGAAGAACTATTGTCAGGTACTATACTAGATGACTATGCTGAAAGGCATCGACAAATAATTGCGGATAGAAGGTGTTTTATAACGTCCCAAAATTGGGACATGAAAACTGGTTTTACATGTATATCTGACAAACTAAAAATTTCAGCAACCTTACGTAAAGATTATCATGAAGACGGCGATCACCTTATTAACTTCAGTATCAGTGAACCACGGGACACCATACAGAATTTGAAAGAAGATAGTATCGTTAGTTCATTTCTTCAATCCTACAATGAAACTGAGACAAAAAAACTTCGACAATCGTTTTATAAACTAATCAGCGATGTTGAAAAAATAAAACCTACTGAAGCCTATTCAGCTCCAAGAACCACTTTGGAAGTTAAAACATCTAGCGATATTTATTATGGTAAGAAGGTTGACATATTGGAGATACAATTAATTATTGCCGGAAACAAGTAACCAGTAAAGGTGCTGAATAATATAAACCTAAGTGGACAAAAAATTTATTTCTCAGGAGTTTCAATTGAAAATTTTTCTTAAAATATTTTTCGGTCTTGTTACCGTTTTAGCTGTTTTTATTTTTATTTCAAAATCAGAGTATTTTAAAGATGCCAGTTATTTTGAGCGAGTTACCACATCCGAACTTCACTTTAACAATGGCGCTATGACTCCTAAATTAGCGCGTTATATCGAAGAAGATAAGATCCCAATTAATTGTTTAGTGCTAATGTTAGCCCTCGAATATAAAAACAATGAATTGGCAAAACACCTCATTGATAAGGGTGTTGATGTAAATAGCACAAACTGCACCGTAGATTTCGGTTCGCTGCCCGTTGGTTTTTCAGTTTTTAAGCCACAAGGTACACCTGATATGGAGATGTTAGAGTACTTGATTAATGAGGGAGGGTTCGACCTAAGCTCTAATAGCGCGAGCAACGGTAACTTGTTCCATATGTTAATCGCTATATATTTTAGTTATAGTGGAATATCCGAAGAGATTTTAAAGAGTATTATTGAAATTTCTAAGAAATATAATGCAGATATTAATCATGAAGATGAGAACGGAATTACACCAATCATGATGTTTATTAACTTTCCAGAATTTGTAAAAATTATGCAAAAAGAAGGCGCGGATATTCATTACAAAAATAAAAATGACGAAACCATTTTAAACCAACTAATAAAATATGATAGCTGGAAATCTTTATCCATTATTCGAGAGCACAAAGTAAAAGCCTACATCAATGGATTTATAATTGATGCGATTGAGGTCAGTGGTACTTACGAGCGGGAAATATTGTTAAAAAGAATAAAGGAGGCTCCAGAAATCGTAAAACGTTGGCAACAAAATATTAAGGGAAATAACTTACAATTAGATTGCAAGTTTGCCGTAAAAGGCGGTGACAATACATCAAAAAATAGCGTAACAACGGATAAAAAAACAGAACATCTAACCATGTTTAAACATATGAACGCGTATGTATTTGGTGGTTGTTCTAAGGAGGGCTTTTATCATTACCAAGTACAGGATAAAAAAGGTAGGACTTATCACACTGAATATAATTTACACTGGTCGGATAATAAAGAACCAATTAAAAACGAAAAAGGCGGCTACCATGCGGTAGGGTTCAATAAAAAATTTGACGCTGAAATTATTTGGTATCGTACAGGCGAAATGACACACGACTGGCAACATACTATTGGCAAAACCAAACCAATAAGAAAACAAAAAATTACGGTATTGTGATCTTTAAATCCTTAAACAAAAAAGCCGCGAATATCGCGGCTTTTCTTTCAGCTATTTAACAAAAACTAGCTTAGCTATTTCCCTGATTATCATCTGAAGACGCTTCAACTGCTTTTTCTTCAGTTGCTATTTCTGCTGCTGGCGCTTCTTCTTTAGGCGCTGGCGGATCAAGCAATACTTTACGGCTGAGGCGAATTCGACCTTGACGATCAACTTCCAAAACTTTGACATCGAGATCTTGACCAACTTCAAGATAATCAGCGACTTTATTAACTCGTTCATGTGCGATTTGAGAGATATGTAACAAGCCTGTTTTATTGCCCATAAACTCTACAAACGCGCCAAAGTCTGCAATCTTAACAACCTTACCATTGTAAGTTTTACCGGCTTCAACGTCTTCAGTTAATTCTTTAACTCGCTGAATTGCCAAATCACCTGCGGCTTTTTCAACAGCTGCGATTTTAACTGTTCCATCTTCTTCGATCTCAATCGTCGCGCCAGTTTCTTCGGTGAGTGCGCGAATTGTTGATCCGCCTTTACCAATCACATCACCTATTTTTTGAGGATCGATTTTAATCGTACTTATTCGAGGTGCAAACTCAGAAATATCTGTATTTGGTTTGGCAATTGCTTCATTCATGGTTTTAAGAATGTGTAATCGTCCACCTTTTGCTTGATGAAGTGCTTTCTCCATGATCTCCTGGTTAATGCCTTCGATCTTGATATCCATTTGCAATGCCGTGATACCTGCTTCTGTACCTGCTACTTTAAAGTCCATATCACCTAAATGATCTTCATCACCTAAGATATCCGAAAGAACGACATAGCTGTCACCTTCCTTGACTAGCCCCATAGCAATACCAGCAACTGGCGCTTTAACTGGAACTCCTGCATCCATTAACGCTAAACTCGTTCCGCAAACGGAAGCCATAGAGCTAGACCCGTTTGATTCTGTGATTTCAGATACCACTCGAATCGTATAAGGAAAGTCTTCTTTTGAAGGAATAACTGCCTGCATACCACGTTTTGCTAATTTTCCGTGACCAATTTCACGACGCTTAGGCGCGCCCATAAAACCAGCTTCTCCGACACAATATGGAGGAAAGTTATAATGCAACATAAAGGTTTCTTTAGATTCGCCAAATAAACCATCGACAATTTGTCCGTCACGTTCAGTTCCTAAAGTCAAAACAACTAACGCTTGAGTTTCGCCACGAGTAAAAAGTGCCGAACCATGAGTTCTTGGTAAAATACCTGTACGAATATAAAGCGCGCGAACCATATCGTTTTCACGCCCATCGATACGATTTTCACCAGCGATGATTCGAGAGCGAACCACTGATTTTTCAGTTTTAGAAAAAGCCCCTTTTACTTCATCTTCGGTAGGCGCACCGTCCGCATCAGTAACTAGCGCTGAAACCGTTGATTGCTTTATTTCAGATAGTTTATCTTGACGCTCCATTTTGTCGGCAATCGCATAAGCTTCTGTAATAGCTGTTTTTGCGCTTTCTTCAACTTGCCCAATGACTGCGGTATTTTCTTCCGGCGCTTTCCAGTCCCACTTTGGTGTATTAACTTCAGCCGCAAATTCATTGATCGCTTTAATCGCGACTTGCATCTCGGTGAAACCATACATAACTGCACCTAACATGACTGATTCCGCTAATTCTTTCGCTTCTGACTCAACCATTAATACTGCGTTTTCTGTACCCGCAACGGTTAAATCGAGTTCAGACTCTTCCATCTCCTCGATACTTGCATTTAAAAGATACTCACCATTTTTATAGCCAACTCTTGCCGCGCCAACTGGTCCGCCAAAAGGCAAGCCTGATACAGACAATGATGCAGACGCTCCAAGCAAAGCAACTAATTGGGGATCAACCTGAGGATTGATTGAGATAACCGTACAAACGATTTGTACTTCGTTCATAAAGCCTTTCGGGAACAAAGGTCTTAAAGGACGGTCAATCAAGCGAGCTGTTAAAGTCTCACCGTCTGAGGGACGATTTTCACGTTTAATAAAGCCACTTGGGATCTTACCTGCTGCGTAACGCTTTTCCTGATAATTAACGGTTAATGGGAAAAAGCTTTGCCCTTCTCGCATTTCTTTTTTACCGACAGTTGAAACGAGAACAGTAGTTCCTTCAACATCGATAATAACGCAACCAGATGATTGACGAGCGATCTCGCCTGTTTCTAAAGTAACGGTTCGATTACCGTACTGAAATGATTTTTTTATAGGATTCATAATATTTCCTTATGATTAAACTAAAGTATTTAACTTACTTAAACTACATTTAGTATTTTTGATTTTAAATTATGCCTAGCCTATTCAGTTGATGTCTTTATCGAAAACCTCAATAGAATAACCTAGGCTGTTGTTTACGCAATCACTAATAAACTGGTTGCGTCTTTATTGCACTTCACCTTATATTACATAACGCAAAAAGGGGACATAAAGTCCCCTTTTTAGAATATCTCTTTTCTAACGACGTAAACCGAGTTGACCGATAAGAGTGTTATATCTTTCGACATCTTTCCCTTTTAAGTAGTCTAGTAACTTACGGCGTTGAGAAACCATTCTCAATAACCCTCTACGAGAGTGATGATCGTGGATGTGTTCTTTGAAATGACCTTGCAGGTGATTGATTTGATGGCTGTACAAAGCAACTTGAACTTCAGGTGAGCCAGTATCATTTTCACCGCGACCATATTCGCTAACGATCTTTGCTTTTTCTTCTACACTTAGTGACATTAAATACTCCAAAATAATAAGAGATTAAAAGTAAAACACAGCCAATCACTAATTCAGCTATGTCAGGACGGGCGCATTGTACAGTAATTTTGCGGTCTGTAACAACTTTCGCTGGTAAAAATAGCCCAAAATGAGGTTTTTTTGTTGATTTTGCTTAAAATTAATAAAAAACAGGCACTTACCATAAATCTTGGTTAATTCAGTCGTTACAAAAAAGCCGAACATTAAGTCCGGCTTTTATACAAAAACTCAAACTGTTAACTAGTAAGTATAAGTCACCTCAGCCCCTATAATACGTCCCTTTGCGAGAGGTGAAAAGGTACCAAAAGGCAGTTGAGTATCATTTCCGTGCTTAACTTCGTCTGTTAGGTTCTTACCAAATACAGAAAAGATCCAGTTGTCTCCACTATGAAAATCAAATCCGACATTGAGTGTTTTCTGTTCGTCGATAAAACCTAGATTGTTATCGGTATAGAAAGTTTTATCACGATAAGAATAACTGATGCGCGAGTTCAAGTATCCAGCACTACCAAAGTCAGCATCATGGCTTAACCCGATGCTAAAAGTTGTTTCTGGTACGCGTGGAATTTCAAGAGCAAAATCTTCGTTATTGATCACTCCATCACCACTGATATCGAACAAAATTTCATCGTAGTCGGAATTAATCAAACCAAGGTTAAAGGTACCAACCAAGCTGTCAGAAAATTTAACGAGACCATCCACTTCCAATCCCTTCATAGTCACTTCAGCGGTGTTTTTAATGACTTGAACTACCTGACTAGTATCCGATGAAGTGTTAACTTCTCGCTGCATATCATCGATTGTCATATAAAAAACAGAAGCGTTAATATGTCCCCATGAACCTCGATGTTTATAACCAAATTCAAAGTTGCTGACTTCTTCTTGATCAAACGGACCAGGCCCACTTAATTCTAACAACTCAGGGGTGCTAGTATCGGCGGTATTTCTTAAGTTATACCCGCCTGATCGGAAACCTTTAGACCAATGACCATAAAGCAAATCACCATTATTCAAGGTGTAGGTCAAACCTAATTTAGGAGAAAAGCTCGTCCACTCGTCATCATCTTCAAAATCGAAAGCACAATCATTAGCTAACACGATATTACAGGTAGGACCTTGAGGAAGCGGGAAGCCTGCTGAAATAGCGCTAACATTTCTGCTCAACGAGGCTATTTGGGCATCTTTTTTCTCTTTGGTGTATCGCCCTCCAATCAACGCGGTTAACTGTTCCGTAATTTCAAAATCCGCTGCAGCAAAGACACTGGCATTTGTTGTTTCATGTATGCCACCGCCATCTTGAATAATACCAATCGAAACAAACGGAAGTTCACGTCTTTCGTGATATTCTAAATCATTCGAATATTGATATGCACCAAAGGTGATATTGGTACCACTATCTAACTCTTTGTTGAAGCGGATCTCGTTACTAAACTGTTCACTTCTTAGCCATGCAGGCGAATGAAAAAAGGGAAATGGCTGGGCATCAATGTCTCCTCTAGTGTCGCTCGCATAGTCCCGATAACCGAAAATATAATTCAATTTTCCTCCAGCAACATCCCAGTCAAGGTTGATTGCAACTAGCTCATTGTCGCTATTTTGATATCCCGGGTCGTCAATCGAAAAATCATGACTATCACGATCAAATGTCTCTGCTAAAGCGCCAAGTGGAGAACCAGCAAATGCCAAAGTCGGATTAATCCCACTTCCATTAGTATGATTCTGACTAGAAGGTCCATCACCCTCAGCATCCATATTTTCATATTTAAAAGTAATACTTAAATCTTCCGTAGGTTCCCATAAAGTGGTCGAGCGGATCATTGTTTGCTCGATTGCGCCATGATCACTTCCATCAAATAGATTCTTAAAATAACCTTCATCATCATTATAATAAACCGATAGCTTTGTAAATAAATTTTCAGACAATGGGAAATCAAAATTAGCTTGAATCGTTCGGTTTAACCCTCCATCACCACCGCCAGCAAGCGAGGCTTTTCCCTTAAATGCGAATGAGTCTTCTGGCTTTTTGGTTTCGATCAAAATCGCACCACCAGTGACGTTTCGACCAAACAAAATTCCCTGCGGTCCGCGAAGTACTTGTATGCTTTCGATATCAAACATATCCATGATAATGCCGCTATTAGTTCCCATATAAATGCCATCGACAAATACGCCCACTGTTGGATCTATCGACGGGATAGAACTATTCACCCCCAGTCCTCGAATTGAAAAATTTGCCGTACCTCGGGTAGTCCCAATATCTTCCAGCATGACATTAGCCATACCATCGGATAAATCATTTAAATCTCTAATTTTTAAAGCATCGAGTTGCTCCTCACCTAACGCGGTAACCGCTACTGGCGTTTCATGGAGCGTTTCTGTTCTTTTACGCACTGTTACCACAATATTTTCGGACAAAATATCAGCAGTACTTTTCTTTTCAGCCTGCTCTTCATCGGCTTCTTCAGCATGAACAGGATTTAATACACAAGAAACCGCCAGCGCCAATGTTATCGCTTTGAATATTTTACTCGGCTTATGCCATCGCTTTTTCATCTAGAATCTCCTTAATCTATTTAGTAGCTATTAACTTCTTAAGTGCTTAATACATGGGCATTATCGCACTCTAGCCCCTATCAATACAAGGGTTCCAGACTTCACTAGATCTCACTCAACTGATTTTCAGTAAGCGATAAAAAGTAGCAAAAAATATAAATTTGATTTAACTAAATCATAGCTATATCATATTAACTTTCTATTTCCTTCTGGAAAAACTATGACTCTCAATGAACTTCGATACGTAGTGGCTGTCGCTCAGACTCAGCATTTTAGTAAAGCTGCTGATCAATGCAACATCAGTCAACCAAGCTTAAGTATCGCAATTAAAAAACTGGAAGATGAACTTGGCGTGACAATTTTTCAGAGAGGAAAACGAAAAATTGAGATCACTGCGGTTGGTATGGAAGTCGTGCAACAAGCGCAAAGAGTCATTGAAGAAGCCGATAAGCTTAACTATCTGAAAGGAAAACAAAAAAGCCCGTTAGATGGGGTTATTCGGCTTGGCGCAATATTTACAATCGGTCCTTATTTGTTTCCTTCGCTCATTCCGGAAATCAGAAAAAGTCATCCTGAAATGCCGCTACACATTGATGAAGATTACACTGAAAATTTGCGTAAAAAGTTACTTCAGGCTGAATTAGATATCGCCGTTTTAGCTTTACCTTTTTCTGATCCTGCTCTTGAAACCATGGAAATTTATGATGAGGATTTTATTTCAGTTTTTTATGACGGGCATCCTTTTGCAGAGCGTTCAGAAGTATCGGTAGAAGATATCTCGCCGGATGAACTACTGATGCTTGGTCGAGGAAATTGTTTTAGAGACCAAGTAGTCGCTGCGTGCCCTCAGTGTCTTTCTCCACAAGCGAAAAATGGAGGATGGGTGGTTGGAAGTTCGCTCGAAACAATCCGCCATATGGTCGCTATGAAACTTGGAATAACCGTCATGCCGATCACTGCGCTGGCAAGGCAAACAGACTACCCAGGACTCGACTCTCGCCCTTTCACCCAACCCGCTCCAAAAAGAAGAGTGGTTTTAGCATGGCGAGCAAGCTTTCCTCGTAAAGAAGCAGTGATGGTGATCGCTCAATGTCTACAAATTGCGCTTCAAGGACAGGTAGATTTATTGCCGCTTAAAAGTGATGCATTATAAAAAATTTAGATTAACCAAGCAAAATGAAACTCTCTCAAATATCCGTAGAAACGCTTAAAGGCGTCGGCGCAAAAATTGCCGCAAAATTAGCGAACTTATCGATAATTAATTTAGAAGATTTACTTTTTCATTTACCTTCAAAATATCAGGACAGGAGTCGTATTCATCCTATAGGAAGTTTAATTCATGGACAAACCGCGCAAGTGTTTGGCATGGTGGAAGCTGCGGATATTTTGTTTGGAAAACGACGCTCGCTTGTTTGTAAAATATCCGATCAAAGCGGCATTTTAGATATCCGAATGTTTTATTTTTCGATGGCGCAGAAAAAACAATTTGTTCGCGGGCAGTATGTTCAATGTTATGGGCAGGTTTCCTATTCTGGACGAACAATTTCAATGATTCATCCGGAAATCAAATTTCTGAAATCAAATGACACACCACAGTTGTTGGATGGGTTACTTGCCGTTTACCCCACCACCGATGGATTACAACAACGAACTTTTCGTTCTTTAATAAAACAAGCGCTTGACTTTTTAGACGAGTCCAATGTCAAGGAGTTACTACCTGAAAAATTGCTACAGCAATTAAACTTCCCGCCACTTGCCGACGCGCTAAAATTACTCCACCAGCCACCTCTTGATGTCTCTTTAAATGATATCCACAGCGGCGAACATCCTCTTATTCAAAGATTAGCGTTTGAAGAGTTAATGGCGCAGCACCTCGCCCTAAAAAAGCTTAAACAAAAACATAAAAGTAAACAAAGCTTTTCCATTTCAATTAAAGAGAATCAGCATCAAAAATTTGAAAGAACTCTCCCCTTCACCCTCACTAATGCGCAGCAGCGAGTCATTAAAGAAATAAAAAACGATCTCGAAAAAAACTCCCCCATGATGAGACTCGTTCAGGGTGATGTTGGTTGTGGAAAAACTTTAGTCGCCGCTTTTACGATGTTGCAAATCGCCAAAAACAATCTGCAATCCGTTTTAATGGCTCCCACTGAAATATTAGCCGAGCAACATTTTCTTGCTTTCAAAACCTGGTTTGAACCAATGGGGATTTCTGTATCAATATTAACCAGTAAAATGTCGGCAAAACAAAAAAAACTATCACTTGAAGAAATAAGATCTGGCGAAACAAAGATTATCATCGGAACACACGCTGTTTTTCAGCTGCAGGTTGAATTTCAAGATCTCGCATTGGTGATCATTGATGAACAACACCGATTCGGCGTAGAACAACGAAAAACCTTGCTTGAAAAAGGGAAAACTAACCCTGAAATGAAACACCCACATCAACTAGTCATGACCGCCACACCAATCCCGCGCACATTAGCCCAAACTGCTTATGCTGATCTTGATTTATCTATTATCGATGAACTACCGCCCGGGCGAAAACTGGTTGAAACATCGGTCATAAACGATCTCAATCGACAAAAAGTAATTGAACGGATAAAGCATGCGTGCGAGCAAGATAATCGGCAGGTTTACTGGGTTTGTACCCTCATTGATGAATCGGAGGAAATTGAAAGCCAGGCAGCTGAAGCAACTTTTAGCGAATTGTCCGAGCAGCTCGCTAAGCTTAAAATTGGTTTAGTCCATGGTCGATTAAAACCCAAAGAAAAAAATCAGGTGATGGATCATTTTAAATCGGGACAACTGGATATTTTAGTGGCAACAACCGTCATTGAAGTCGGTGTAGATGTGCCTAATGCAAGCTTAATGATCATTGAGAATCCAGAACGATTAGGTCTGTCTCAACTTCATCAACTGCGAGGACGGGTCGGTCGAGGCGAGCAAAAAAGCTATTGCATCTTGATGTATCACGCTCCTTTATCTCAAAATGCCAAACAACGACTCAACGTCATGCGTGATACCAATGACGGATTTAAAATTGCCGAAAAAGACCTGGAGATCAGAGGCGCGGGTGAAGTGCTGGGAACTAGGCAAACTGGAGAGGTTTTATTTCGCTTCGCAGATTTATTAAGAGATCGTAAATTATTACCTCAAGTTCATAAGAATGCCGAAATTATCGCTGAATCTCACCCCGAGCTGGCAAATGCACTGTGTAGGCGATGGGTAAATGATCGCGAGCAGTTAAGCCATGTATAACCAGCGCTAAATCAGACCTATTCAGGGCCTTTCCCCTTACCACCTCACGCCTCCAACACGCACCCCAATACATTATTCGCCTTTTTTCTAGATTTTGTACTAAACTAGCAGTCAAGATGGTGAATATTAAACTGCCCTGCAACAGGGGGACAAAGTAGAGTAATAATCAATGTGGTGGCATAAGAAAAATCAAGTCGATCAGTCGGAGCTGGATGAAGCCAACAAGAAAATTGCTTCCATGCAACAAGAGATCGAGTTATTTAAAAAAATCAAAGAAGTATCAGAAATGCAACACCAAGAAGTTCTTTCGCAGGAACAAAACAAGAATGAACTTCATAAGCTGCTTCTTGATGGTGGTTCAGCGATTAGTAAGATAAGAGATGCGGTCGCAAAATCTTTTACAAGCTTAGACGAAGAAAGAAACACACTCAAAGAATCCATTTCCAGTTTTGATCAAATTCATGCGCTGATGTCTAACATTGCGGCTAACTTAGCTGATATCAAACGAAAAAATAACGATGCAGGGCGTTCAGTGGTAACCCTTAGTGAGAATGGTCATGCTATCGAACAGTTTGTCAGCCAAATACAAACTATTTCTGATCAAACCAACTTATTAGCACTCAATGCAGCAATAGAAGCTGCGAGAGCAGGCGAGCAGGGCAGAGGATTTGCCGTTGTTGCAGATGAAGTGCGCGCTCTTGCACAGAAATCAGCCTCAGCCTCATCTGAAATAACCCAGATAGTATCCATCATCACAGAACAAACCAGCAAAACTCGCATTCAAATCAAAGATGGCGAAGAGTCAGCGAATATTTTGTATGAAGAAACAGGTAATGTGCAGAATATCATCAACGATATAACCGAAATATCCAAAGAAATGTTCAATGTAATTGATCACTCCACACACCTAAGTTTTCTACAGACCGTAAAATTAGACCACGTCACATGGAAATCAGAGGTATATAGCACAATTTGGGGATTGTCAGATAAAACTACCGCCGATTTTGCAGATCATACTAAATGTCGGTTAGGAAAATGGTACTACCAAGGCAAGGGGAGTCAGTTCAAATCTTCATCTGCTTATAGGCGGTTAGAAGAACCCCACATCAATGTTCATAAGGGCGGTATTGCTGCGATTGAAGCACTCGCAAATAATGATAAAGATGCCACACGTGATGGGTTGATTTTAATGGAAGAGTCAAGCTATCGAGTAATTGAATTATTATCTGAATTAGAAAATGAAACACCTGTGTCAGAAATTAGCAGCGGAAAAACAAGCGGAGTACCGGAGCTTTTTTAACTACTGCAACCTATTATCTCTGAATTCAACTGGCTAATATTGCGAACAACTTACCAACGACGGCCGTCGCCGCCATCGCAAATGCTCCCCAAAAAACGACGCGTAAAGCTCCTCTTCTTTTACTTGCCCCACCCGCTTTAGCTGCTAAACTCCCTAAACCGATTAAAAACAACAAACTAGCCCCAGCAACCAGCGAAATCAGTTTGTCACTGCTAGAAAAATAAGCAACGATAATCGGAAATGCCGCACCCACAGTAAATGACGCGGCAGATGCTGCAGCAGCAACAATCGGCTGGGCATTGGTTCGCTCATGAATACCCAACTCATCTCTCAAATGAGCACCCAGAGCATCATGCTCCATTAATTGCTCCGCGACCTGCGCTGCGAGCTCATCGTCCAAACCTCGTTCGACATAAATTTCAGTGAGTTCTTGCAATTCATACTCAGCATGATTTTCTAAATGATGCTTTTCAAGCTCTATATCAGCAGCTTCGGTATCAGCCTGTGAGCTGACCGAAACATACTCACCAGCGGCCATTGACATAGCCCCGGCAACCAAACCAGCCACTCCTGCCAGCATGATTTCTGGATGTGAGGCCGTGGCGGCGGCAACACCAATCAACAAACTCGCTGTAGAGACGATACCGTCATTTGCTCCCATAACGGCTGCTCTCAACCACCCAACTCGATGAGAGCGATGTAAATGATTTGGGGTTTCAAAGGTATTAGTCACTTGTTTTCCTGCTTATATAATTGATATCGTTTACACTAATCTAGAGTTGAATCTAAGATACAAAGTTTGCCTTCACTCACTGATTATTGCCAGCCAGTCATTAGCACTCACCATTGTAAATTGATATGATACTTGCATCTTAATCATCGAAACAAGGTCAATTCAATGAAAAAACTCCTTTTGCCATTGCTACTCATTTTAAGCACCACTCCAGTATCTGGTCAAGAGCGAGGAGATTTACTAGTATATCCGAGCAAGCATTCCGTAAGCGAAACCGCAACTCGTCTCTCGGATATTTTAAAGGAAAAAGGATTTACTATTTTTAAGACCGTCAATCATAGCCTTGGCGCTAAAAATGTAGGGATCGAACTACACGATACAAGCGTTGTTATTTTTGGAAATCCTAAAGTCGGTAGCAAACTCATGCAATGCGCGCCAACGTTTGCCATTGATCTACCTCAAAAAGCGCTCATCTGGAAAGATACTAATAGCAAGGTCTGGCTGGCTTTTAATAATCCAGACTACCTCAAACAAAGACACTCAGTAAAAGGTTGCGATCAATTTTTTAACAAAATAAATAGTGTATTTAAGACTATTTCAAATAAAGTAACGCAATAGAAAGCATAAACCAAGTCATTGGATAAAAATGAAAATCAAGCATGACCCGACGAAGGAGCATCCAAGTGAAAAAAGTATGGCATAAAAATTACCCCAAAGACTGTCAAACCGAAATTGATACCAGTCGTTATCGGTCTCTACTGGATATGTTTAATCAATCCGTGGAGCGCTATTCCGATAATACCGCTTACGTTAGTTTTGGTGAACAACTATCTTATTCTCAAATCGAGCAACTCTCATCTAATTTTGCCGCTTATTTACAAAATGAATTAGGAATTAAAAAAGGCGATCGAGTGGCTGTCATGTGTCCTAATACTTTTTCTTTTGCGATTGCGATGTGGGGAATTATTCGCGCAGGAGCTGTTCAGGTGAGCATTAATCCCCTTTACTCTCCGCACGAATTAGAACACCAGTTAAATGATGCGCAAGTGGAAACCATTGTCATATTCTCAGCGTCGAGCAAGATATTAGCGGAAATTATTGATAACACTCAAGTGAATAAAGTGATTGTGGTTGGGCTTGATGATTTGATCAACAAAGGACTTCCGAGTGAAGCTCCTGATCCAAGATTAAGCAACACCATCTCGTTTATGGAGACTTTAAACAAGGGAAAAAGCTTAACTTTAAGCCAGCCTGAATTAACCCGGAATGATCTTTTGTTTTTACAGTACACGGGAGGCACGACAGGCTTGTCAAAAGGTGCAATGTTAAGCCACGGCAATATAGTTGCCAATATTATGCAATACGAAGAGTTTGCCAAACACTTAATTGAGAAAGGCGAAGAAACCATTATTACTGCAATCCCGATGTATCATATTTTTGCGCTAACCGTAAATACCCTAGCCTACTTTAGTTTTGGTGCGAAGAATATTTTGATCACAAACCCTCGTGACATGGAAAGTTTCGTTAAGGTTTGGCAGTCGACTAAAGCGACAGTATTTACCGGCGTTAATACTTTATTTAATGGGTTGGTTCATACTCCCGGATTTTCTGACGCAGACTTTTCTGCCTTAAAATTAACCGTCGGTGGCGGAGCGCCGGTGCAAGATGCTGTCTCTCAAAAATGGAAAGAAGCAACCGGCAAAAAACTCAAAGAAGGCTATGGTCTATCTGAAACCTCGCCCATTTTATCGCTCAATCTAGGCACGGAAACTGAATATATCAGCGGGATCGGAATTCCATTGCCTTCGACAGATATTTCTATTAGAGATGACAATGAAGTGGAAGTTGCACAAGGCGAAGAAGGAGAACTTTGCGCCAAAGGTCCACAAATAATGCAAGGCTATTGGAACAATTCTAAAGCGACCTCTGAATCGATGACAAAGGATGGGTATTTCAAAACGGGCGACATCGCTATGCTAGATGACAAAGGTTTTTTCCATATTGTTGACCGCAAAAAAGATATGATTCTGGTATCTGGATTTAATGTCTACCCTAATGAAATAGAAGCCGTCGTTGCAAATATGCAAGGCGCTTTAGAATCTGCTTGCATTGGCGTAAAAGATGAAAAAACTGGTGAAGCTGCAAAGCTGTTTGTGGTTAAAAGCGATCAAAATACAAATGAAGAAGATGTGATTAATTTCTGCAAAGAAAATTTAACCGCTTACAAAGTCCCTAAGCAGGTTGTGTTTATTGATGAGCTACCAAAATCAACCGTCGGAAAACTACTTAGACGCGAACTGCGCAACTACTAATAACTCTCCTAATTAAAAAATTAAAACTAATTACTAGACTAGCCTACAGCTCGTCTAGTAATTTAAAAATAAACTTACCAATCTTAGTATTATCCCAATGCCCATATAACTGCTCACTAGCTGGTCCAAAAGCGTAAAGATTAACATCAACTCCGGTATGCCCATGAGTAGTCCATCCAGTTCTGCTGCGTTTATTGATTAGTTCATTGATAAAAGCAAGCGCTTTTTTGTGCTCGTCCGGCTCAACATCGGATAATTTTCTCAGTTCTTTTTTGGTTAATTCAAGTCCCGAGTACTTTTGTATTTCTGCCAGCAAGTCATCGGACTTTAACGCCTCCTCAATTATTTTTTCGGGTGTTGCGGTAAAACTACTTATAAAACGGCTGTTCCATTGATATAAAGACTCACCTTTAATATGCGCTCCAACGGAAAGACCGCCTGTTGCGTGATCGGCTGTCATTATAATTTGAGTTTCGCTATTTTTTGCAAAGTCTAATCCAACCGCAATAGCATCCTCAAAATCTTGCATTTCTGACATAACACCAACGATATCCTGACGGTGTGCAGCCCAGTCAATTTGACTTCCCTCAACCACTAAGAAAAAACCTTTGTCATTTTTTGATAATTGTTTAATTGCAACTCTAGTCATATCGGCAAGCGATGGGGTATTTTTATCTCGATCTAACATTTTATCGAGACCGTTTTCTGCAAATAATCCGAGCACTTTTTTGCTGTCAACATTTAGAAGATCTTTTTTATTGTCAACAAATGTATACCCTATTGCTTCAAATTCTTCGGTAAGGTTGCGCCCATTTCGAATAAAATATTTCGCGCCGCCCCCCAACATCACATCGACATACGGAGAACCTTTGTAAAGGTTGTCGATATATTGATCTGCAATTTTTTTATCTTTGCGCCGGTTTTTAATATGAGTCGCAAATACGGCTGGTGTTGCACCAGTTATAGAGGATGTTGCTACCAATCCGGTCGATAATCCAAGATGTTTAGCTTTTTCCAATACCGTTGGAAGTGGGCGATTATTTACATCGACTGATATCCTTCCGTTGGTCGTTTTAAAACCGGTTGCATACGCCGTGGCTGCAGCGGCAGAATCAGTCACCAAACCGTTCGCCTGATGTTTTGATGGAGCAGAAAAGTCTGCTCCTTGTTCAACCGACATTTTGGGATCGGTACGTAAACTTCCCACTAGCATTGAGTCAAATAATAGAGTCTCTACTCTCTCTGTTTTAGGATCGTCCTTAAACATTCTATAAGCCTTAACATGCGACGGCCCCATCCCGTCACCAATAAAAAATATAATGTTTTTGGGATTTGTCGTTGTTTCAGCTGATATTGGCTGTAGTTGCCCCATCGCAATCAATAAAAACGTCGCAATTATCAGTAACTTCTTCAAACTCATTTGGGAAAAATCCTGCACTGACTAAATATAGATATTATTATCTCATAATATTGCTCTATTATGACATTTCGAGCTCTTGTCCAAATTTTTCTAAAAATCCAGCCAAAGTTGCTAGCTTGACTATACTAATGTAAGAGATTAACTAACTTGGCGAGCGATAAAATGTTGAGCAAATTAAATAAATGCTTGTTTATCATCCTATTAACGACTTTTTCCGTCTACCCTGCATTGATAAAAGCAGAAGAAGCCAGTGAAGAACAAGCTGAAATTGAACCTATTATGTACTTTGAAATAGACCCCAAAGTTCTGACTTTTTACCAGGGAACAGGAAGAAAAATTGGATATGTAGTGGTTCAGGTCAATATTGCCGTGCGTGGTCAGGAAAACTATGATTTAGTTGAATTACATACCCCTTTGATCCAGGATATACTCATAGATTTTTTTAATCAGCAGGATAAGTCAGTTATTCAACCCTTTAGTGAGCGAGAAAACTTGCGTATCAAAGCCAAAGAAAGCGTCATTGCGGTTTTGAAAGAAGAAACCGGTAAAGATGTGATTGAGAATCTATTGTTTACTGATTATGTTTATCAGTAATTATAACTTTTTGATCTAACATGGACACCTGTTAAATTTAAGATAGCTCAGGTTATCATATTTTGAATGCAATATGACGGGATTAAGAAAAATTAGAACTTTAAATGTAGCGTTGTTTATTGATAAACAGCCGACAGGTTTTTTTCATATAAATTAGTGATGTCGTCCATATCATTTAATATTTTTTCTGTAATTATTTTCATCATTCTGGGTATGTACGAAACGGAGTCAATGTTGTCAAATTTAGGCTTATAAAAATCCCATTGCTTTTGTACTTTTATTAATGATTCTGATATCTCTACTGTATTTTCCTTGGCATTCATCAGTGTTACTAGAGCATGATCAAATTCTTTAACCGCCGAGTACAATTGTTGATGATAAATATCATCCTTATACCCTATATAACTCGCAAAATAATAAAGCGCTATCCTTTGAGAAAGCATCCTTTGTCGTCCTGAAATGTTAACCAGTTTTGCACCACTTTTGTTGGCATAATTCTCAAGTGAAATAACCAGACTATTTGCTATACCTAATAGTTTGGTATTTCCTTTAAACACCTTGTCCGTATTTTCTTTATTTGGTCTAGTTAGAACCAGTTGATGATAGAAAGTCCAGCTTTTTTTTAATTCGCTTAAAGCATTCCTGGAACCTTCATCAACCATCGAAAGGCTTAATAGCGCTAAATTATCTTCAAAAACCGCAATACTCTTTTTGAGTTCTTTATTAGACTCAGAGCGGAATATCCCATTTGCTATGGTTAAATAGTTTTTTGCAATGCGCTGAGTAAGCATTCGTTGCTGACCCGCCTTATTGATTGATTCAGCTACAGTTAGAACACGAGCTGAGCTTGAGTGGCTAATAATTATCAGACTGACTGAAATTAAAAATAATACTTGATACTTCATGGGATAGCTCAAAACTAAAACTTGCCGCATTCTATCAACATTAATTTTCATGATCGATTTTTGTTTTGAGATATTCGATGACAATGATATATAGATTGATCTAAATCAATAGTCTAATATTTATGTTTAAGTAGATTGATATTCATTGTTATATCTCTAGCTTGAAAGCCTATTTAACAGATTGTGTCTTATGTACGCTGTAGAGGCTTTAAAGAATATTTTTGTCGTAGTTTTTAAAACTTACTGCACGGCGTTCCTTGGTGAAATATCATTTGCCAACCTGTCTCATTTAACTTCCAGATCGAACTTCGTTGCGAATAACGTATTTTATCTTCATTTGCTTTCTTAATCGTGGCTTTGTAAGTGATTTGTACAACTGACTCAGCTAGTTGTCTCACATTAAAATTGGTGGATGTAAACTCAGGCGCGATCTCGCTTGGTATTCGTTCGATAGCTTCTCGCTTTCCGAAACTTACCCCAGTGGCGGCAATTTCCAAAAAATCATCTGCAATCAAGCGTTCTAATTCCGTTTTCGATGCGCGAACACTTTCGTCTAATAAACGTAATTCTAATTCAATCAACTTGTTTTCTATTTCTTGCTCCATCTAATCGATCCGACCCTTCTCGCTACTACACATGATTTTATTAGGGTTCTTTTGACAACGATATTTATGCTCAAATATCGCTGACACTATATCCCTAAACTAAATATCAAGCAACCGTCGATATCTTTTGATCATTCGGAAAAGGTTGCCCCTCACCTTGATCTAAATATTGCTTTAAACTCAGTAAAAAAGTTGCCCATTTCATGGAGCAGTGATGGTGAAAAGGGGTTTCTTCTTTCCAGCCTTTATGCTGAAAATAAATCACTGTCTCGTCTTCATTTTTAAGAGTGAAACTAACTTCTGTTCCGAGCCATTCGTCTGGTCCTGCTACGCACTCCCAGGCAACTCCTTCTGATGTATTATTTGTGACCTTCATATCGAGCCCGCCTTCACCAAAACGGAAAAAGATCACTCCACCTTCGGAGGTTTCACCACTGGTCTCGCTTGTCCACCATTTTGATAGTCCTTCTATGGTATTTAGCGCATTTAAAGCTTGCTCTTTAGTTGCGGCAACACCGATTTTTAAACATATATTACTCACTTTGTTTCTCCTGTTTTTTTGATTAGTAAAATCTCTTAATGCCTGATCAATGATAGCGATTTGGCAGGTGAAGAAAATACAGGTGAATATTTATATTAATTGCCATCTATATGACTGATATAAAAGCATATTATTTACTTGTATCAGTGATATTTTAGTGTACACTTTCCAATTATGGAAAGTGTACGCCGCTTAGATCTTATCTTTTTCGCCCTTTCAGATAGCCGTCGCCGGGCAATCTTGAAAAACTTATCTGACGGCGAACAAACCGTTGGTGCTTTAGCCAAAAACTTCGACATGACTTTGGGAGCAGTCTCTAAACATATTAACCATCTTCAACGGGCAGATTTAATTTCCAAAAGCAAACGCGGAAAACAGGTATGGTGTCGAATGAATGAGGATATCTGGAAAGAGATAACCGCCTATATTAGTATGTACGAAAGCTTCTGGAGTAACCGTTTTCAAGAGTTAGAGGGTTTTATTAATCAGTGAAGCTTCTTTGCAAGGAATAATATGATGAAAAATGATGAACTTGTAATTAAAAAAACTTTTAATTGCTCTAAGCGGCAACTGTTTGATGCTTGGTCAAATGCCAATATCATGGCTAAATGGTTTTTTGCTGAATCAAAAAAATTTAAAGATTCCAGGGTCGAATCAAGCTTCACGGTTAACGGTCACTTTTCTGTCACTATGTATTTTGAAAACGGCACAGACTCAAAGATTAATGGGCAATACAAAGCGATTTCACGTTATTCGTTTATTTCGTTTTCATGGAATTCAGCAATTGCTACTGATAGTCTGATAGAGCTCCATTTTAGAGAAATATCGCCTAACCGAGCAGAATTAAAACTGACTCATTCTCTATTTCCATCGGAAGAGTCGAAAAAAATGCACAACCAGGGCTGGGACGCTTGTCTCGCTAATCTAGAAGTATATTGTGATTCGGTACTTAGCTCGCAAGAGAGTTAGATTGAAGTAAAGTTAGTTTTATTGAACCGATCTCTTTTTTTCATCCAATAAATTAAATCTTCCGCTGACATAAAATCGGCAATATAAGTTCCCTGAGCTCTATCACAATTCATTTCAGTTAATAAATCAAAAGTTTGCTCACTGTCAACGCCTTCTGCAACCACCGACATATTGAGTTCGTGTCCTAACTTAATACAAGTTTTAACGATCCCCTGCGCTTCTTCATCTTGAGCCATGTTAGTGACAAAACTTTGGTCAATTTTAAGTTCGGTAAATGGCATTCGATAGAGTAATGACAAAGAAGAGTGTCCCGTGCCGAAATCACCGACTGAAAGTTCGACACCTTTCATTCTGAGTCTGGTCAAAATATCCAATGAAGTGACTAGCTCTCCCATCAACGCGCTTTCTGTTACTTCGAGCGTTAGCATTGAAGGATCTAAATTTCGCTGCTCAAGAATCCGACTGAGTTGTTCTGGCATCGAAAGAGAAGTGATGTTTTCTGCCAAAATATTAACTGAAACTTGTAAAATTAATTGCTGTGAACGCCAACGAATTGTTTGTTCTGCCGCTAATTTTATAATTTTTGCTGTCATCTCAGCAATAAGCCCGTTGCTTTCGGCTAACGGTATAAATGAATCGGGAGCAATCAATCCATGCTCTGGATGTTGCCAATGAACTCGTGCTTTTACACCTGTAAGCACACCTGTTTTTATTTCAATTTGCGGTCGATAATGGAGCACCAGTTGTTCTTGTCGAATGGCTGTTTCTAGTTCAAATACATCAATGGGAAAATCTTTTCGTGATTGTTCACGCACACCTAGTTGATTACTCCCTTTCAAAACCCCTCTCAAATACAATATATCTTTGAAAGTTTTAAATTCAAATGGTTTTGCAATCGACGCTATAATATCCAACGAATAAGCTTTTGCTAACTGCTCTGCAGAATGCAGTACACTGGAATCGTAACCACTTACTAATATGAAAGGCGGTCGTTTATTTGTTTTAACCATATGCCGCATAACTTCTATGCCATCCATATCTGGCATATTCAGATCTAATACAATGACCGAACCTTCAACAAATGTATCACATTCACTGAAGAATTTTGCCGCCGCTGTATAGCCTTTTGCGTGATACCCTAAAAGATTAGCATACTCGGAGATCAAATCCACCGTTGGCTGGTCATCATCAATAATATAGATGGTAGGCTCAGACATAAAATAACATTCCTTTCTATCTCATTTAAATGTTTTGAGTATAGATGTTTATTCCAAGAATTTACTGAGTGCGATAATATTAAATTCATCGAGCAAATGTAAATTCCTTATACTAGTCATCAGTATCAAGTAAATTTCTAATAGTTTTGAGTAATTTCTGAGAACTGTATGGTTTATAGAGTAAACTTTCTTGCAAGTTGTCGTCAATAATTTCTTTGTGTCGCTCGTCGGAAAAGCCACTGACCAATTGAATTTTCATTTTTGGATATTTATCTTGGATGATTGCCGCTAATTGATACCCATCCATTTCAGGCATAATAATATCAGACAAAACAAGGTCCACATGTTCGTGCTCCAATATTTCCAGTGCTTTCTTACCGCCTTCTGCGGAAAATATTTGATAACCTTCTTGAGAGAGAAGCTCTTCACAAAACTCCCGCAACGCCTCTTCATCATCTACAATAAGGATCGTTTCGCTACCTGAAAAATTTACTTTGCCGACAATGTCATCGTCTCCTGTTTCTGCATCATTTTCCCGATACCTTGGAAAATATAATGCGAACTGACTCCCATGTCCCAATTCCGAATAGACATGAATAGCACCACCCGCTCGATTGACAAACCCAAAAACTTGCGAAAGACCAAGTCCTGTTCCGCCTTCTCCTTTAGTAGAGAAAAAGGGATCAAATATTTTTTCTTTAGTTGCTTCGTCCATCCCAACTCCGGTGTCTGTCAAACTAAGTCTGACATAATCACCGGACTTTATTCCTAACGCGAACGCGTCTAAGTTGTTCAGCACTTGATTGGATGTTCTGATAGTGAAGGCTCTGCGCTTTGTATTTTCTGCTGAATTTATAGAATGCATCGCGTTGATACTCATATTCAAAATCGCATTTTCCAGATCGCTACTGTCTAATCGAACCAGCCAAAGATCATCCGCCGTATCAACTTCAAGCTTAATACTCACCGTAAGAGTTTTTTGCAATAGATCTTGCTGCTCGAGTAAAATTTTGTTCAAATCTAACGCCGTAGCTTCTGTTGGATCATTGCGTGAAAAAGATAGTAGTTTTTTGGTGAGCTTTGCGCCGCGCTTGCTGGCATGAAGAATATGATCCGCATAACCTGCTAGTTTTGGCTGCTCAGTCAGCTTGCTTTTAAGTAGATCTGAATAACCCAGGATTACACCAAGCATATTGTTATAATCGTGCGCGATTCCACCAGTCAATTTACCTAACGCATTCATTTTTTGAGTTCGACGTATTTGTTGCTCCTGGCTTTTTTCATGAGTTAAGTCGACACAAGAACCAATAAATCTACGCTTGCCATCCGCGCCATTAGGCAATTCCGCAACTAATAAACGCATCGAAAATATTTGATTTAACTTAGTTAAGCCTTGAACCTCTCGACCAAACCCAATTGTTTTAGCCTTCCCCGTTTTCAAGTAATTACTTAAATAGCCATCATGTCTGCTCGAATCTGGCTCAGGCATTAGATGGCTAATATTGATTCCTTTTATCTCTTCAAAACTATACCCAAATAAACTTTCTGCAGCAGTATTAAAACTCAAAATAATTCCGTCTTCATCAATACTAATAACAGCATTTACCATGAAATTAATCATATCCCTTTGTTCTTTTTCTCGGTCATGTAACTCTTGCTGGGAGCGTCTCGCTTGTTCCCGTAATTGATATTGTTCAGTAACATCGTTAAAGACTAATACCATACCCATAACATTATTGTTAGAATCTTTAATTGGAGCTGCTGAGTCTGCAATTTGCCGCTCTGTTCCGTCTTTCGCAATTAAAGTTGTATGGTTACTCAAATAAACCGTTTCACCAGTTTTTAAAACTTTCTCAACGGGGTTTAAGATTGACTTGCGGGTAGATGCGTCGATAATAGGAAATATATCTTTAAGCAATTTATTTTGAGCTTGTTTAAATGACCATCCCGTTAACTTTTCAGCAACAGGATTCATCTTAGATACCCGCCCTTGCGCATCGGTCGCGACCACCGCATCACCAATACTGTTTAAAGTAATTGCTAAATCTTGCTCACTCTCTTTTAACGCTTGTTGTGTTTCTAAGCGCTTGCTTATATCAATAAAGGTAACCACTGCGCCAAGACATTCGCCGTCCTGAATAATTGGATGAGACCAATACTCAACCGCAAAACTAGTTCCATCTTTTCGCCACATAACCTCATCATCAATATAAACTTTTTTTCGATTCTGAAAAGCTTGATATATGTGACAATGCTCCACTGGGTAATCACGCCCGTCGGGATATCTATAATGCATGATGTCATGCATATTTCGCCCGAGTAATTCATCAGCATCATTATAACCCAACATATTAAGGCACGAGCGGTTAATAAAAGTACAATCACCTTGGGTATTAATTCCGTAGATCGCTTCTGCAGTGGAATCTAGTAACAAATGAACCTGAGCTTGGCTTTCTTTGATTTGCTTTTCACGCAGCAGCACATTCCTTTGCATAAACTTAAACTCAGAAGTTAACATGCCTATTTCTCCTTTTTGAGAAACATCAATGTCCTGTTCATATTTTCCTTGACTAATTGCTTTAACCGCGTCCATTAATTTGTACAATGGTTCAATCACAATTCGATTGAGCATAATAACCAAAAATATAATCATCAATATGATTAACGCGGCGGTGATAGAAATTTCTGCGATAGTATTTTGCTTAAGTCTGCGCTCCATAAACTTGCTGGTCATAAAAATCTCTACACTACCGATGATTGCTTGATCTCTCATTATATTCTTCTTGTGAACAATATAATGGGTGGGATCGATTTCCTGCTTTGATTCGATAATCTCCCAGTTGGCATCTCGCTTGCGACCCAAAAACATGTCACCATTGCCTATGATTGTTATCGCGTAAACTTGCCTGTCTCTCATTTCGGCATTAATGATTTTTCTTGTCCAATTATCATCAACCTCCCACAATGGCAAAACAAGGTTTTCTGCAAGACGAGTTATTATTCGTTCACACAGCTGATTCAATTCTGCGGTTGCCTGATCATAGGAAGATTTATAACGATAGGATTCAGAAATGATCAAACCGCCAGAAACTATAATAACTAGCGCAATGACAATTCTTAATTTAATGCTTTTTCTATACATACTACTCACTTAAATTAATTTACCCCTGAAAATTATAAAGCGACCGAAATTTCTCTAAATCATCAAACCAATTGTTGGGAATATTTCCGGCACCATAATATTTTTCGACTATTTTTTTATAGGTTCCATTTTTTATGATCGCCTTTAATCCCGCTCTTAGTTTATTGCTAATCTCCATCGCATCAGGTTGGTCTTCAGCAATCATAAGCGCGATAGCACTATCCGCGTCATTTATTTCAATAAATTTAAAGTTTTCAATCTCTTCTGGAAAGTACTTTAAAATCGATGTTTTTGCGACTAGTTCAATTTCTAGCGACAAATCGATACGCCCAAGTTTCATTTTTTTGATTAAAGAATCTTGCGAATAACTAGTTTCAAAGTCAATCCCCGAATGCTCAAAATAAGACTGTTCCGCCATTGTCCCCTTCAAAATTCCTACTTTATACCCCTTTAAATCCTCCAACATTTTTATTTCAATTGGTTGCTGATGGTGGGGTTGATAATAAATAAGGCTCGCCTTATAAATAGCAATAGGAATAATAGAAGCAAAGCTTTGAGATTTCATATAGAAATTGGGATTACCTAAGTCATTATTAGTATCATCATCGATCAGTCTTCTAAGTGGCGAAAACTCTATTTTCGCGGTTAAACCAACCGCCTTAGACATCGCATGAAGTATTTCTCCGCACATTCCATTATTTTGTTTTTCATTTGTCCAATACGGCCGACTCTCATTTGCCCCATAAACAATCTCTTCAGCAAAGCCAGGCAACGAAACTATCAGGCTGATAGCCGCAGCTAAAATAGTACTTTCAAATAATTGCAAAAATAATTTTTTTTGTTCTAGTTGCTTCATTATTATTATTTCAACCTTCACGAATTTCATTGCCAAAATGTTTTTAGTGCACTTGATCCAACAACTTACTTAACACCTGCATATGTTGTTCTTGTTTTAACTCTTGCTTTCTGTATCTTTTTATGATTTTTAGATACTCTCCGTTTTTAATAATCTCAACTAATCCTTTTTTAAATACTTTTGCTATATGCGAGCTTTGCGGATGTTTTTTATTGAAGATAATAAAAACAGGTTCAACTTTGTCAGATTTTTTCATCACAACAAAACCATCTTTTTCCTGCGAAAAATACTTATCTAACATCCAATTTCTATTAAGCTCAGACATTTTCACAAAATCCACTTCCTTACTTATCAATTTTTTTAATAATGAATGTGTTCGCGCATACTTTATCCTAATATTCTCATTTTTATATTGCTCAACTAGCTCTCCTTTGTTCGCTCCGTAGATATATTTTGCTAAGGAGGATAACTGACCATTCCAACTAACATCAACTTTATGCGCAGGTCTGTAAAAAACATACTGACTATTCATTATTCCTATTGGAATAAAGGTCAACTGTTTCTTTTGTTGCTGGTTAAAATTTAAATCTTTTCCGTAAATAGCAAGTGGTCGCTCTTGATGAATGTAAAACTTAACCATACTCTGAAGAGGGACTATAATCTGCGTAGCATCAATATTTATTTTTTGTAATACCGCATCAATAATCTCCGTACTCATTCCCCCCATTTCTAAATCTGTGGTGGTAAAGGGGGGATAATCATAGGAATAAATTTGATTTTCATTTGGTGATAACAATGATTTGGTAATTCTGGGTCCTGTAGCTGAGACATCACTCGCGAACAAAAAACAACTTAATGAAATTAAGAACATTATTTCATTAGACCGAATCTGGTTTTTTAATTTGAATAAAATTTCCAAAATAACCTCCTTATTAGTCTGAAATCGCCGATCCTGAAAGAACAAGGATTTTGTCCCAAAGGTCAAAATGATGCCCAAAAGGGGTTGTTTGTGACATAAATATCGTTATTTTTTCTTCTTTAGGATTGATGCTAAATCGAGTTGAATAAATTCCCGCCCATTCGAAGACACCATCATCTCCACTATCTACATCATGACCACGCCCCTGTTGAATAGCGAAACCCAGACCAAATTTCCAGCTGCGGTCGTGTAGAAACCTTGCATCATTATTTCCAATATGATTGGTCGCCGTCATCAATTCAACGGATTTTCGCCCTAACAACCTCACTCCATCAAGCTCGCCGTTATTAAGAAACATTTGTGAAAACCTAAAGTAATCATAGACGGTTGAGAGAACATTTCCACCGCCGGTTAAATATTTTCCAGATAACGCATAAGCATCAGACGGACAAAGGTGCAAATAGTTATCAACCAGCCGTTCATTACCTACTCGAGTCAAACTTCCCTTCCAGTCGCTTTTCCAAACGGCCGCTAAACGAGACAACTTATCCTTTGGGATATAAAAATGACTGTCTTTCATTTTAAGCGGTTGGAAAATTCGTTGCTCAACAAACTTGTCAAACTGAATACCAGAGACAACTTCTACCAGGTAGCCGAGAACATCGATCGATATACTATAGTCCCAAACTTCTCCAGGATGTTTATATAAAGGTAATCGCGCCAAGCGTTTTACCATATCACCAATGGTTTCATCGGGGCGACAAAAGCCGTCAGTAATACCGGCTTCTTGATACATTTGTGCGACTATAGCCCGTTCTCTCTCATGATAATAATTGACGGGAAATAGATAAATCAAACCTGATTGATGTGTCAAAAGATCACGAACGGTAATTTCTCGCTTTGCAGGTACAAGTTTGTATTCAAACTCACTTCCTTTTGGGTTAAGTTCCAAAACACGGGGACTTTTAAACTCTGGAATATATTTTGAAACTGGATCAGAAAGTAATAATTTGCCTTCTTCATATAACAGCATAATTGCGGTGCTAGCGATTGGTTTTGTCATAGATACAATTCTAAAAATCGTATCTTTTTTCATCGGCTTATCGGTATCAGCTATGCCTGTTTCTTTTAAATAGGCAATTTTTCCTTTACGAGCAACTAGCAAAACTGCACCAGCAATTTTTTTTTGATCTACGTGATCTTCGACTAAATGATCAAGTCGTTTTAATCGCTCTTTAGATAGCCCGACTTTCTTTGGATTGACGAGTTTATAATCCGCACTGAAAACGGATTCGGAAGCACAAAAAACAATGATAACAAATGCAAAAGCCAGACATCTCATGTGAAAATCTCCATTGACTCATAACTAATCTGTAACTTTGTTTACACTAAAAAATTATTACTCCGCTGATATTAATAATTGACTACTTAGTCTAACTGCTAAAGAATAAGAGTAGAACTAGTGAAAGTCCAGTGGAATTTGGCTCTATCGATGCCTAAGTCGCCCTTTTATGGCATTTTTCCATCAAACTAGCCGCGAAACGCTCTTTCACGGCAAAGTCCAAAAATGTTACTCTCTTGATGCTTTGTAACTAACTCATGGATACAGCAACAACTAAACCAATGAAAATCAAAATAGTACTCTGAAAAAGGCTCGCCGCAATATTTCCTTTCTTTATTTCTTCAATGAAGTCTATTTTGGTAAAAACGTATTTATCAATAATGACCAAAGCGAAAACGCTGACTAATAAAGTGATCAGAGCATAAACTAAATTAATGCCCAAAAAAGTAAATGTTTGTACAAGCGAACTCGTTTCCATAATTATTTCCTCAGTTTTAATTTTAACTTTTATTTTTAAAATTTATCGTTCCAAAATTTTGAATGGTGCTTCAGGTGCTTCATCTTTCCAGCCAATCGCGTAGGCGGTAATCGGATCAACATTCGAATTGCTTAGTCGTTTGCTTTGATAGTTCATTATATCCGTGACCGCATAGTCACTCGCCAATTTTATATTGTAGAGATCCGCAGCACCAAACACATGCATCATTTCATGCGCTTGAGCGTAGTGCATTTTATCCCACCGGTTGCGTTTTACTTCTTCCATCAACATCACGTATTCATCTTTACATTGAGAGATCATAGTTGTTTCAAACTTACCGTTAACAAAAGCGCGTTTTTTATGGGTGTATCCGCATCGATGCGCAAAAGAACGTTGGTCTAAATTGGTATGTAAAAAAACTACTCCTTGATCAGCGTTTGATAATTTGATTTGCTTTTCAATGAAATCCCCAATACTCTTTTCACCTAAACTTTCTGCGATTGAAACAACAAACTGTTTAATATCTGCGCTTGAGCTGCCAAAGGATATTTTCGGCTGATGTTTAAGGGCGGGGTTTTTTCTAGCGATGAAAATTTTGTTAATAAATTCAATATTTTCAACTTGGTAGTCTTTCGCCTTAGATGTTTGCCATTGCTGCACTAGCTGCATAATCTGCTGCGTTCTCAGTTTGGTTTTATTACTCCACCGAGTTTTTATTCCCTCATCGACAAAAACGTAAGCGACTACAATTTTTCCGGTAAATGTTTTAGCAGGACCTGAATACTTAGTCGCAATATAATCATCATTAAGTCCTCTTTCAACTTCCACTTTACCCAGATATTTTCGGAGTTCTTTAATTTGCCGTTCAACACTTTTGTCAAAGACATAGGTTTGCGCTTTTTTAAATCTTTCCAACGCGAAAACAACATGCCATCTGGACTGATGAATATTTCCGGCGATGAGATGCAACTCTTGAAGTATTTTTTTCTCTGTAAATCCTTCTTGTTTTGCTAGTTTAAGAGTCTCTGAAATAAGAACGAGCTTTTTATCATCATCTTTTTCAGTTTTGACCTCTTGGTAGCTGGCGTAAAACAAAGGGAAGTGCCTTTCAATGTTTATTTCTTCTACTTTGTTAATAGGTTGAATAGCGTTACTAGAAGCAGGTATGGAATCAGCCTCACCTTCTGTTTGAATAAACAGCAAAAAGCATAAAAATGCGAAAAACCAAAATAATTTAGAAACGGCTTTTGAGGACATTGATGATTAAGTTTCAACTAATATTAAAAGCTAATAATAGCTAAATTCTATTTTTAGAGCAATTTGAGTATTGAGTTTAAAATTATCGAGCTCTCGCGAAATCTGAAGTTATCTAAGAAACAACAATGGTCTATTGGTCGCAGCGAGCATTTTTGCTGTAAAACTGCCAAGCAAAAAATTCCGAAACCGGTTATGGCTAAATGCCCCCATAAGAGTTAGATCAATGTCATTTTCTAATTGATAATTGGCTAACACCTCATCAGCTTGACCATTGAGTTGCACACTCTCAACTTCAACACCAGCGTCAATGAGGATTTGACTCGCCTCAGCCAAAATATCATCCCCTTTGTATCCAACATGCACAAGATGACAGGGAATATCTTTAAAAAGCTTGCTGGACGCGACCATTTGCAACGCTTTTTTACAAGATGCACTTCCATCGTAGGCTAACATTGCTTTTTTGGGTTGTTTGAACTCGGTATTTACTACGAAAATAGGCTTATGTATTGCCCGCAAAACAGATTCTAATTGATGACCAATTCCTTCCTTCTTATTTTCGTGTAATTTGCCGCGAATACCAATTACCATCACTCTAATATCATCTTCAAGCTCAACTAATGACTCAGTCAAACTACCGTGGTGTTGATAGGTTTCAACTCTATCAATGCCAAAGTCCATGATTCTTTGCTTTGCCGCATTTAACATAAGTTGTCCTTTTTTTATCAAAAGGCTGGCGCGACTTTGCTCAACTTCGGTCAGCTCAACTAATAATCCTTGCTGACTACCTAGTCCAATTGCGCCAGTATAATCAGACACAGCGGGGTTATGGTTTTGAGCAATGGTATGCAGCAATTTTAAAGGACGTTCAACCGTTGACGCAATCCAGCTAGCATAATCACAAACTGATTCACTGACAGACGAGCCATCGATACATGCGAGAACCGTTTCTCCACTAAAAATGGAATCAATATTGTTGTTATTATTTTGCATCAATGACCTCCTAATACTTTTTCTAATTCTTCGGGTTTATCATGAACCCCGAATCGGTCAACGATAGTTTCACTCGCTTCATTTAAACCGATAATCTCTACTTGTGCTCCCTCACGCCTAAATTTGATCACCGCCATATCAAGCGAGTGTACTGCGGTAATATCCCAAAAATGTGCGCGACTTAAATCAATGACTACTTTAGACACAGCTTCTTTAAAATTAAAGTTCTGTAAAAACTTAGCTGATGAATTAAAAAATATCTGACCATGAAAAAAGTAAGTCCGGGTACTGGTCGCTTCATCTATTTTGCTTTCTGCGTACATAAAATGACTAATTTTATTGGCGAAAAATAACGAACCTAATAGAACTCCGACAAACACACCATAAGCCAAGTTATGCGTCCAAACTACCACAACCACCGTTGCAATCATAACCACATTGGTCGAAAGCGGGTGCTTTTTAATGCTTTTGATTGAATTCCAATCAAAGGTTCCAATAGACACCATAATCATCACCGCAACTAACGCCGCCATTGGGATCTGTGCTACCCAATCATTCAAAAATACCACCAAAATCAATAATACTACGCCAGCAATCAGTGTGGACAGACGACCTCGACCACCAGATTTTACATTAATTACCGATTGCCCAATCATCGCGCAGCCTGCCATTCCTCCCAGCAAACCGGCTCCTATATTAGCAAAACCTTGCCCCTTACATTCACGATTTTTATCACTTGGTGTATCAGTTAAATCATCTACTATCGTTGCTGTCATCAACGATTCTAATATACCAACCACGGCCAAAGCCATTGAGTATGGAAATATAATTTCAAGCATAGCAAAGCTAATTGGAACGTCTGGCCATAGGAAAATTGGCAAAGTATCTGGCAGCTCTCCCATATCCCCGACGGTGCGAATATCAACGCCAACGATCATTGTGAAAGCAGTGAGCGACAAAATACAAACCAATGGTGAAGGGATCAACTTACCAATGACGGGAATGTAAGGAAATAAATAAATGAAACCAAGCCCTGCGGCGGTCATTGCGTAAACATGCCATGTCACATTAGTGAGTTCTGGAAGCTGTGCCATAAAAATCAAGATGGCAAGCGCGTTAACAAACCCGGTGACCACCGAGCGAGACACAAAACTCATCAAACTACCGAGTTTTAAATAGCCCATGAGTATCTGTATAACGCCTGTTAATAAGGTTGCTGCAAGTAAGTACTGCAATCCATGCTCTTTAACCAGAGTCACCATCAACAGCGCCATAGCCCCAGTTGCAGCGGAAATCATCCCAGGTCTGCCGCCAATAAAGGCTGTAATCACTGCGATACAAAACGAAGCATACAAACCGACTTTAGGATCAACTCCAGCAATAATCGAAAAAGCTATCGCCTCCGGAATTAATGCCAAAGCGACCACTAAACCAGCGAGTACATCGCCGCGAATATTACCTAACCAGTCTTGCTTTGTTGAATGAAGTAACATGTTTGACCTGATAATAACCAGCTAATGTCGTCTATTGATACTAGCTTAATTTGCAAACAATGATGATGTTTTCAAATATCACCACCTGCATGAAAGGTCGCGCATTCTACCTAAGGGTTGATTAGGATACAATTGGTTTTGTAAATAACACCTGTTTCGCGAATTATTCTAATCTATAGAAAAAGTGCTACTATAATCGAAAGTTTTTTAACTTTTTAAGTCTTTCTTCTTAAAACACCTTTTTCTTAAAACACTTTTTTCTAAAAACAAAATATCGGACTGGCATTTGAGTATCATCCTCCAGTAGCTCGAACCCATTTTGCTCGGCAAGCTCACTATAATTAAGTTTATGCCACGCTTTTACAAAGGGTTCATGCACTTTTTTAGCTAGCATACTGAAATATAACCCAAGAAAACCAAAGTCCTTGAACATTTGCCAATAGGAACAAAGCAGCTGCTCTGGCGCTGGCTCCGCAATACTGACGATACCGCCGGTTTGAAGTATTCGATGAAATTCCTGAAGCGCCTGATTTATGAATCTTGGCGGAATTTCGTGAAATACAAAACAAACGCTAATACCTTCAAATCGTTCGTCCGGAAATCCAGTATTCTCAGCAAGCCCCTGCACCCATTTTAAATCAGGGTAAGCTGCTGCTGCGTGTTTTAATAGATAAGGTGAAGGATCTAGCCCCCAAACATCTGATGCTCCGAAACTTTGCGCCGCATCGGTCATTTTCCCACCGGCACATCCAATATCCAAAATAGAATTTCGACCTTTAAGATCTACGGCAATTTTTTTACGCACATGAGCCATTTTCCCCAGCATACTTTTGTCAAAACCATTGATATAGCCTCGACTAATTTGCTTAGAGTAATTTCCATTCGGTAAATTGTGAAATTCCTGCAAGATATATTTGGGTAGTTTGGCATTGACCGGCAAATGCTCAGGTAATTCGACAGCTTCAATTTGCTTACCCCTAATTTTTCGAGCGAACAATAGAAGGTCGCTCAAGCGTTTAAAAACAAGCCTGTCTGCCCATGTATCTGGTAACTCAATATCATCCCAATCAAAGACATGAGGATCTGTTTGTGGTGAATGTTTCACAAGCCCATGCAGCCAATATTATGATAATCCATGTGGTGAAAGATTATACATTAGAATCGGCTCTTAGAAAAAGTATCAGCTTTAATGTTTTAATTTGCTTTAGCCAACTTTATCGCTTAATCTCTCTGCAACCTTGAATTGAAGAGAATCAAATGTCTTATCTGTGGCTAAAAGCCTTACATATTATTTTTATGACAAGCTGGTTTGCAGGGTTGTTTTACTTGCCTCGAATATACGTCAATCTTGCAATGACCGAATCAGATAAGACTTATCAACATCTGCTGCTCATGGCAAAAAAGCTCTATCGTTTTGTTACACCTTTCATGTTCTTAACTGTTGGATTTGGTATCTGGATGTTCATACTCAATCCGGGGTTGTTAAAACTTGGCTGGATGCATGTAAAGCTTAGCTTGGTCGTTTTTTTAATTGTGTACCATTTTATTTGTGGACATTATTTGAAAAAATTTGAAAATAAAAATTCGATTAAAACACACGTTTTCTATCGTTTTTTTAATGAATTTCCAGTATTGATTTTATTCGCCGTAGTCATTTTGGCGATAGTAAAACCTTTTTGATTGGTATTACGATTAATGCATACTATTGGTGGACATAAAACTCTTTGACACGCTTTTTTTCCACTGATAATTTTAGCGTTCCTTTTGCGACTGGCATAGCGATATAAAGCTTGTTTTTCTTAATTTCTTTTAATCGACCTTGATAAACCTTACCATCATCACGAATAATTTTTATCTTGTAATCAATAAATTTTTCAACAGAAGAAAGCGGCTGTTTCTCAAATTTTCGTTTAACGATGACATTTTCATAGCGACGTTGCAGCTCATTATTTTGCTCATCATCTGCACTGACGATAACAATTGTATTAAACTTATCTAACGACCATTGATTAAAAACACTATCAATATTTTGATCATTCACCGAGATTTTTAAGCCAAGTAGTTCTCGCAATTCTGCTTCATTGTAATAACCAAAGTCTTTGAAAGAAAAGCTCGGCTTAGGCTCCAAGGATAAGCTAATTTGACTGAGTGGCTGCATTGAATCTTTATAAATCCGTTGACTTGCTAAAGTCATTTCAATATCAACGGATTTTAAGGTTTTTACAAAAGTCTTTATGTGTTTTTCGACATATTCATCCGCGCTTAGACCAGACTTCAAAGCACAAAACTCATTTCGATGACGGTTATAACCCTTATCTTGAATATCTAAAATTAGCTTTTCTAAAACAGGCATATTATCTTTATCGTCTGTAACCTCACCTGTTTCATAAATCCCTGACAAATCAAGTTGATAGGTAAATTTGCTGGTTTCTTCGATGTCAAGCCAACCTTTGCCGACTAAATTCCCACTGTAATCATCTTGATAGAACTCGGCATCGCTCGAAAAAACGATGTAATCGTAGCCCATGTTAGAATATTCATTAATGCCAAACTGCTTAACATTGCCGCATCCTGATGCACTCAATGTATCCCAGGTAGAGCTTTGTTCGGCAAGTGAAATAGTATCGATTAGTGACGGCGAAAGCGGAATAATCAATTCCTTAACCGACAAATTTAGTCGTTTCGGAAGTTTTTTATCATCAATTTGACCTTTTAAAAAAGCCATATCCAAGATAGAACCGGCTGAATACTCTACTTTTTCAATAGTGATATTGAGATCTAAGGCGCGAATATTTAAATCTATATCGGATACGACTATCTTACCACTTGGAGTCAATACCGAACTCTGATAATCAAATTGAATTTCAGGAGCTAATCGAGACGATAAATACTTGAGATCTTCTTTTAATTTCCATTGCACACCGACGTATAGGCTAACGATTATCGCTAGAAGAAAAATAATCGATCTGACTATGAATCGATACATTACTTAGTTAATCCTTGTTATTCTTGTGTTCAGAGTTAGTCTAGCACTTAAATACATCAATGTGGCATTTCTAACCTCTAAAAACTAATGATTGATTCACATGACAGCACAAGAACGTAGCATTCCAATCAATAGTTAGATATCCTACCCTTTTACCAGATTAAATTCAAAATTGTACTAATAACCAGATATTTTAGGGTAATTATTATGCAAAAACTTCAATCATTAATAGTCGGTGCCGGATGTTTTTGGTGTTTAGACGCTGTATTTAAAAGCTGCCCCGGTGTAAATGCGGTGGAATCCGGTTACGCAGGTGGTTCCAAACCTAACCCCACCTATAAGGAGGTTTGTGACGGTGATACCGGTCATGCAGAAGTCGTCAAAGTAGAATACAACCCATCGCTCATCAGACAAGCTCAATTATTGGAAATATTTTTTAACATGCATGACCCGACGAGTCTCAACCGCCAAGGTAATGACTTTGGTCCTCAATATCGCTCCATCGTGCTATATCAAGATGATATACAAAAAAGAAGGATCGAAAAAAGCATTGAATCTTATCAAGAAAACTTAAAATTGCCCATGGTTACCGAAGTCACAGAGTTAATCGAATTTTATCCAGCCGAATCCATGCATCAAAATTTTTACGAGCGTAATGCAAATAAAGGTTATTGTCAGATTATGATTAAACCTAAGATAGAAAAGCTACAACAAATGATGATGCGTTGATCTCAGATATGCAAGTTATCATCTCTACAAATATTGATTGCTGACGAGAAAATTAAAAAATGTATTTTAAAGGTCAACACCTTTTATCGGTAAGAGATATTTCACTCGATTCAATCGATTATTTATTTGGTATCGCAGAGTTGATGCGCCCATATGCTAGCCGATCAAAAATGACTCGGGTACTCGAAGGCGCGGTTCTTGGAAATATGTTTTTTGAAGCCAGCACTCGCACCAGAGTCAGTTTTGGTAGCGCGTTTAATCTACTCGGCGGCGAAGTAAGAGAAACCACCGGATTGTCTAATTCGGCACTCGCGAAAGGCGAATCACTTTACGATACGGCACAAGTTTTATCTGGTTATAGCGACATCATTGCGATGCGCCATCCAACGGCTAACTCAGTAAAAGAATTCGCCGAAGGCAGTCGTGTTCCTGTGATTAATGGTGGCGATGGCTCAAACGAACACCCGACTCAAGCATTGCTGGATTTATTTACCATAAAAAACGAACTCGCACGGCTGAATCAAAATATTCAAGACCTTAGTCTGACTTTACTAGGTGATTTAAAACATGGGCGAACCGTTCACTCTTTATGCCACTTATTATCTTTGTATAAAAACTTGAAAATCCAACTTGTGTCACCCGAGGCGTTAAACCTTCCAACTCAATATGTTGATATGCTCACGAATGCTGGTCACCAAGTAGAAATTGGTAGCGACCTGGCAAGAGGTTTATCTCAAGCTAATATTATTTATCAGACCCGAATTCAAGAAGAAAGATTCGCATCAGAAGAAGAAGCCAGTCGATACAAAGGGTATTTCAGACTCAATAAAAAAATTTATTCCGAACATTGCTTGCCTGATGCAGTGATCATGCACCCACTACCGAGAGATTCTCGAAACGATGCCAATGAACTAGATAATGATCTAAATAGAGAACCTGGACTGGCAATTTTTAGACAAACCGATAATGGTGTGCTGGTGAGAATGGCATTATTCGCGTGTATTTTGGGCGTAGAAAATAAATTACAAAAATATGAGAGAGATGTTATTTGGCAAGTGGGATTAAGAAATAATTAGTAAATAATATCCCGCTCAAATTCCTCATTAAAAACAAAAAATTAATCTTAACAGAGAATATAAATGAACAAATCAATCGACTTATATAATCAATCAAAAGAGTATATTCCTGGAGCAGTCAATTCTCCAGTCAGGGCATTCAACGGCGTCGGCGGCACACCTGTTTTTATCAAAAAAGCTGATGGAGCTTATTTTACCGATGTCGATGGAAAGGAATATGTCGATTACGTTGCATCCTGGGGGCCAATGGTTCATGGACACAATCATCCAACAATTAGAGAAGCGGTTATTGAAGCCGCAGCCGATGGATTAAGCTTTGGTGCGCCGACGGAAATTGAATTAACCATGGCAAAAAAAGTTTGCCAATTGATCCCATCAATCGATCAAGTGCGAATGGTCAGTTCAGGGACTGAAGCAACTATGTCTGCGATTCGATTAGCGCGCGGCTTTACCGGCAAAGACAAACTCATAAAATTTGAAGGTTGTTATCATGGACATGCTGATTGTTTATTAGTCAAAGCGGGATCTGGCGCATTGACACTTGGCGAGCCGACTTCGCCTGGAGTTCCAGCTGATTTTGCAAAACATACGCTAACCGCTGAGTTTAATAACCTCGATAGCGTACGAGAATTATTTGAAGCGAATAAAGATGACATTGCAACTATTATAGTCGAACCAATCGCGGGCAACATGAATTGCATTCCTCCGGTTGATGGCTTTTTACAAGGATTGCGAGATTTGTGCGATGAATATAATGCAGTATTAATTTTTGATGAAGTGATGTGCGGATTAAGAGTCGGTTCATGCACCGCTCAACAACTTTATAACATCACCCCGGATTTAACTACCCTTGGAAAAATTATTGGCGGCGGAATGCCAGTTGGCGCATTTGGCGGTAAGCGAGAAATTATGCAACATCTTGCCCCTGCTGGACCGGTCTATCAAGCGGGAACTCTTTCAGGAAATCCTATTGCAATGTCTGCCGGTTTAGCCTCGTTAAATTTATTAGCTGAAGACGGATTTTTTACGCCCTTATATGATTATTGTGAGAAGCTGGTTAGTGGTTTACAAGAGTTAGCAGACAAACACCAGATACCTATGACCACTAATCATGTTGGCAGCATGTTTGGATTATTTTTTACCGAAGAAAAAAATATCACTCGTTTTTCTCAAGTCGTAAACTCTAACCAGGAAATGTTTAAGAAGTTTTTTCATGGAATGTTAGAACAAGGTATTTATCTGGCTCCATCGGCATTCGAAACAGGATTTATTAGTGCAGCACATAACGAAAAAACGTTAGAAAAAACCTTGCAAGCTGCTGATATTGTTTTTGGATCTCTCTGTTAATTTTTTATCTTGAATTTTACTTATTGTTCTTCTTGTGATATTCATCTAAAGAATATTTCTTTTGAATAAACAAGACTCTCGACTCATCATTTTTCATAAACGAGGCGACAAGATCACGAAATTTTTCGCCTCGTTTATTAATAAACAACCAAAAAGCATGACCAACCATTTCGTTCTGCTCGCAACCCAAATGAAATTCAAGAAATTCTGCCATAGATGATGCCAGAATATCATCTGCTAAAGACTCAATATAAGGAAAGGTGACGAAACAAACAGGATCGTTCGGGAAACACGACCAGGAAATAAATTCCACCAATCTTTCTTTATTTGCAGGATAACCAATCGCGATCAGCTTTTCAGCATTCTCTACATCGAATTTGTCTTCGATTTCTGGCAAACTATCTGTCAAAACAGTAAACTCATCCAGCAACTTATGACTATCAACTAAGAAAACCATTTTGATTCATTTTTCTAGCATAGATAAACAACCCCAAACCAACAATAAAAATAATGGTTGTAAAAATCAGCGGCAAAAGACCTCCCATCGCTTCCAAACCATTAGAAAATACGAAGTTATGAATTGATGTAATCACCATCGATAAAAAAGAAATCAGAAAAACCCAGACGGCAAGCGTTTTCCTTAACAACAATAAAATGGATCCAATAACTGCTCCCCAAACAGCAACGCCCCATGTAACAACTAACCAAATGGGAAATCCATAGAAAAACTCAAGCTGCTCTGGCGTAAACTCACTCATGTAAGCTTCGTTTTTGGTTTGGGTCATAACAAAATCCATTGCCCCCATCGCATTCCACAACAGCGACACAATTCCTATAGTCCACAGATGCCAAGGTGCTTTTTTAATTTCGTTTGTATCCGACATAGTATTCTCCTTTAATATTGCTTAATAACATACTCTTACTATTCGGTTATAGCAATAATTACAGCAAAGTTACCATCTAATTGGCTCCAATTTTTGGATGGCAGATAAGTGCGAGACACAAATCCATCCAAATACAAAGCATTCGCACATCCCAGCAATTTGAAATAGTTCGCGAAGTCATAAAAACTTATTCTCTCTTTAGACATCGCAAATACAACATTGCCATTTGGAAGAATTCCTACCCCATTTCTGATGTATTTATTTTTAGAATTTTTGTTAAACTTTGCATTGATCTCATTATCAATTAATAACATTGGTCCCGACTGAGTTGCAAACAGAATGTTCTCACTATACTTAAAACTATCCGTTGGAACGACTCTTGCCACGTTAGTTTTTAATACGAAAAAAACTCCATTCGGTTGTAGGTAAAAATTGCCATAACCATTTTGTTTCATGTCTATAGGTGATAGTAGTTTACCATTTTCAATATAAAGTCCCTGAGGTGCAAAAGATTGATTGTACATTCCACCGTTAGTAGCAAAGATCAGTTTCTTACCTTCATTCTCGAGAGATAGTTTTAAGTTCTGAAGGTTAGCATAATTTTTATTATTGTTATCTTTCCAGTAAAATCGTATTTGTTGTTTGTTCGGATTCGCAATATAACTCAAAATACGAGATTCATAATCGTTGATATTGGTGTTCTTCGCAAAAGAGCTCTGAATAGAAATACAACAAAAGACAAGTATGAGTTTTTTTATTAATTTATTCATTTAATGGCAGGCTAACACTTACAATCATTTTATATTACCGCACCTGCCCATCCCCAACCACCACAAATTTTTTGGTAGTCAAAGACTCAACCCCCATCGGACCATACGCATGAAGTTTACTCGTTGAGATCCCTATTTCTGCACCTAAACCTAATTCCCCTCCATCTGAAAAACGCGATGAAGCATTCCACATCACTACTGCTGAGTTAATATGTTTAATAAAATGATCAGCTCGACGTTTATCTTGAGTCACAATCACCTCCGTATGGTCGGAACTGAATTTATGAATATGATCGATGGCTTGCTCTAAATCATCGACAATTTTGAGTGAAATTTGGAGAGATAAATATTCACTATCATACTCTTCATCGGTTGCCGGAAGTCCGGCGTTAAAAAATGAAATACTCCGTTCACAAGCATAAACTTTCACTTTATTTTCCGATAACATTTTTGCTGCTTTCGGCAAAAATTCATCAGCTATATCCTGATGAACCAAAAATGTTTCAAGGGAATTACAGACTCCGGGACGCTGCACTTTTCCGTTAAGTAAAATATCAATTGCTTTATTCTGATCCGCAAATTTATCCACATACAAATGACAGACACCTTTGTAGTGCTGGATCACAGGAATTTGGCTATTTTTGCTCACAAACCTAATCAAGCCTTCACCGCCGCGCGGAATAATTAAATCAACATAATCGCTCAAGGTTAATAATTCAGCCATATGTTTTTTATCAGGATCAGGCACAACACTTATTGCTGCTCTATCAATCCCGTTTTTGTCTAATGCACGGTGCAATACATTCGCAATCGCTAAACTTGAGTGAATTGCTTCTTTACCACCACGTAAAATAACCGCATTTCCCGCCTTAAGACATAGTGCCGCCGCATCGGCAGTCACATTAGGGCGAGACTCATAAATCATCGCGATAACTCCCAATGGAATTGACATTTGAGCGACTTGTAAACCATTGTCCATTATCCTTTGATTTGACATTGCTCCTACTGGATCTGGTAACTCGGCTATTTGACTAAGCGCATCAGCAATGCTGTTAATCCGCTCAGGCGTGAGCAATAACCTATCAACCATCGCATCAGACAAACCTTCTTTTTCCGCATTTATAATGTCTTTGGTATTTTCTTGCAGAATCTCATCTGTGGACGTGATTAACTCCACGGCCATATCTTGCAAAGTTTGATTTTTTTGATCTTCAGTCAATATTGCCGTTTGTAACGATGCTTTTTTTGCCGCTTGTGCTAAATCACGCATACTGAACATATAGTCATCCCGAAAGGCTTATTTGCATACAAACATCATAATACAAAGCGATGATTAGGCCTAATTACAAGGAGTTATCAAAATTACGAGCCAATTATTCCTGACTTCCTTAAATACTAATGTAATTGTGAGAAATAGGTGTGACAAAATTACTAGTACTAAGACTCATTCGCGTTTAGAATACGCCCGATAACCTATATATGAATTTAAATCTTGTTATTTAATCAGATAATCTATCTAAAAGGGAAAAAACATGACTATTCAAGTAAATGACGCTGTACCTAGCGCGAAAGTAAAAACCATCATTGGCGGCGAAGCAAGCGAAGTAGACACCGCTGAGTTTTTTGGTTCAGGCAAAAGTGTATTATTTGGCTTACCAGGTGCTTTTACACCGACCTGTTCACAAGCACATCTACCAGGTTTTGTGGTGAGCGCAGATACCATTAAAGAAAAAGGCGTAGATCGCATTGTTTGTATGTCCGTGAACGACGCATTTGTTATGGGAGCATGGGGAAAATCAAGTAACGCTGAAGAAATCGTTATGTTAGCCGATGGCAACTGCGAGTTTTCTAAGGCTTTGGGGCTCGACTTTGACGGCTCTGGTTTTGGTATGGGTCAACGATGTAAACGATTCGCTGCAATCATCGATAACGGAACAGTGACCCATGTTTTTGTTGAAGGTCCAGGCGAATTTGAAGTCTCTTCAGCTGAAAATGTATTGAAAAGTCTTTAGTTTTTTAGTTTTACCTTGGTAACTGCTACCAAGGTAAAATTTCACCATTGCTATGCCAAAACGTCCCTGTATTATCCATATTCAAATCATCAATTCGCTTGACTAATCTTTCCGCCGATAACTCCGCTGAAATTTCGCCACCAAAATTGACCATTTCGGTCTGTACATAACCTGGATGCAATAAAGCAACCGCGATCCCTTTTGGTTTGAAATCAATAGCCATTGATTTACCGGCAATGTTGAGTGCACTTTTCGACATGCGATATCCATACGAGCCACCCGAACCGTTATCTTCTACCGATCCCATTCGACTAGTAATCATGGCGGCCTTGCTACCTGATTTTAAATTTTCAAAAAGTGCTTCCGTCACTCGGATCGGCCCCAAGGAATTCACCATAAACTGCTCGACCATTTCTTCGTAATTTAAATTTGTGAAACTTTGACTACGTAAGATACCTGCGTTGTTGATCAAAATATCAACCTGCCGATCTGCCATTGCTGTTTTTAAATTGGCGACACCATTTGCTGTCGCGACATCTACTGAATCTATAACCTCAACTTGCATCGATTCCAGTTTTTTCGATGAAGTGCGACAAACAGCAATGACGTTCGCTCCGCCTTGTTTGTATATTCCGCATAGCGCAAGACCAATGCCTCGGTTTGCGCCAGTTATTACTACGTTTAAGTTTTTATTTATTTCAGTCATTCTATTTTCCTATTTAATTATTCTTCAAAGTGCCTTTCTGATTTTGATTTCCGTTAAATTGAATACGCCTCATAACCGTATATTTAACTAATTTTCAAATTCTTCCAGGAAATAAACATCTCTATCTAACAAAGGAAGTATACTATTCTTATAATGAATCAAATATGTATCCATTAGTAAATGTTTTTTCCAACTCTCCTCTGAATCCCATGTTTCGACAACTAAAAATTCACCGCTAACCTTAGCTTTCTCATCACTAGTTTTTTCAGTAATCTTATGAACTTTATAATAAATACAACCTGGTTCTAAAGGACACCTTTTTGCCATTTCGCCTAAATGATATGTTAATTCAGATATATTAGAATTATCTTTTGATTTAATGTGAACTACTAGATTAAACATATTAACTCCTTTTTTATAAGCTAACGAGGCTGTAGAAAAAGCCAATTTACGACGGTCATTCCCCTTAAGCCAGATTTGTTTTAATTTGAATTCACTTTGCCTGTATTTTTTTCTTATTTCAACTATTTATTTCTAACCTGTATT